>Ga0315909_10000120_pt1 | contig 100927 bp, 135 predicted proteins | sample LakEriMetagenome_11_FD_203527 | JGI IMG/M metagenome (GOLD analysis project Ga0315909, IMG submission 203527) | Freshwater fungal communities from buoy surface, Lake Erie, Ohio, United States - Buoy 2 MA125 | ecosystem: Environmental > Aquatic > Freshwater > Lake | place: USA: Lake Erie, Ohio...
CAGGCTTATATCGCTTACCAACAGTAGCAAGAACATCAGTTCCGCCATTGAATGGGTTATCACGAATAACTAATTGAGCATTAGATACATCGTTCCATTCGGTAGAGATATGGTCAGTCAATGGAGACAAGCGAACATTCCAATTAGAAAGTTTTGCTTCGTCAAGCATTGTTTGAGTAGTTACATCTTCATCTTGTGAGAAGATTCGATTTGCGAGATTATGCCATGCGGGAGTTCCACGCAAAGCAAAGGCAACTTCGCTGCCATTTATTTCAAGGTTATGAGCCATGATTTTCCTTTCGATTGTTAGATTTAGCCTAAGTATAACATGGGGGTCTGACATTGTCTATAGTTAGTTACTATATGTCCGAATTGTCTGATGTGATCAATCTCACAAAATTTAGGGGATATCCACAAGCTGCCGTAAGCCTGTGGAAAACCCCGCACATTTGCGGGCGGGATCAGCTAAGGTATTCCTCTAATACCTCCAGGGCCACGCAATATTTGCAATCACATTCTACGTGGTCCATTACTCTTTCCCAAATATCATGACGTACTTCATGAGCAGCATATAGAGACATTATTTTTTACTCGCAGAAAATCTTATGTCTGCCTTGTTATAGACACACAATCCGCATGACACGCATGCGCTGCCATTGGTAGAGATTAGCGGAATAGACTTATTATTCTCAGGACACTTAGCACCAACCTTACCAGTCAATTCTTTCATTGTGGTTTCGGTGACTGCAAAAGTCTTTCCTAGATAGGCAAGACGTGTACCGTGATTAGTACGCAATTCTTTAGCAATATCTTTATTCTCATCATCCGTCGAATAGTAAAGAGATAGATTATCAATTCCCTTTAGAATAACGGCGGCAGAAGAGACACGAGTATAAACCCAAAATTGAATATCAGGGTGTCTTTCAATAACGGTCTTCCATGCATATGAATATGTCTCACTAAAGAAATCTCCGTCCCAGTGAATACGGAATAGTTTATCTGCAGAACGCTTATCGCATTCCGCCTTGAATTCGACAATCATCTCATCTAGAAGAGATACCATTGTTTCAATATCTGCATTGCGTAGGAGCTCCCAGTTATGCAATAGAACAGCCTTTACGCCTTTATAAATCTTTTCTAGTTTACCTGCATAGCATACACTTTCACAGATACTTGTTGCGCCAGGACATGAATATTCTTTACCAGCAGGCAGACCAAAAGTATTGGCAATCGTAGGTGTTTTTCCATTAGGGCTAACAGCGTTAGCCACTTTTCTATCTTTAGAGCGTTTCAACATAGCAGGCATTATATCACCACATACCGACAGCGAATTCGGCAACAGTATCTAAGCATTCGGCGCATGCCCAATCATCGCCATAGACCTCATATTCCGCCTCATCACCAAAATAGGTAGCAGTGCCACAAATCTCATAATATAAACAAGCAACTTTAATCATTAGTTATCCTTTCGTTATGCCGATAGTATAACAGATTAGACTGACAAATTTCCAGCGACACGCCGTGTGTGTCTTAAATCACATTTGGCCCCCACTCTTTTGCGGGCCAAAAGGGAAATGGGGCGGGTAGACAGACCCGCCCCAAGCTTTTAGATCAAACCTAATTCAATTCTAGTCAATTGCTTAGGTTTATATTTATTTACAGTTTGCTCAGGTAAAAACAAAGCGACAGTTTTCTTTTTCTTTATTTCATCATATACATACGCTTTTACATTACCAGAAAACCTTGATAGATTACTAAAAACAATTTCGGTCAAGTAATCTTTATCTATTCCTTGTTCGGAATAAATAGTTAGGTCATTTAGTTTATTCGCATCATAGATTTCAACACGAAAACGATTTTTCATTTATTTACTTTCTGTTAGTAGGGATTTTGGTTGAGCAGTTTAGCATTGACTTGCTCAGGTCAGTTAGCGTTTGCTAAAAGTATTCTAACATTAGGGGCTAGATTTTGTCTAGCCCCTAATTTATTAGAGATAACGAGCAATAGCGTTATAGGTTGAGGTTGAAACTACTTCCTCATCTGTCATCTTGAGAATACGGATAGCGTTCTCAATTTCATCTACCATTTCCTTGTATTGCCACTCATGGTAAGTGTCAAAATCCTTTTCAGGTTCTTTTGGTAGGTCAATAGCACCTTTAGGTAAATCAAAATCAACATTTACCATGCCATTGTATCGGACATTTGCTCGTAGGTTTTCTGCCTTTGAGATTTGAGCGAGAGCAAGTTTAGCGATTTCCTTAGACCACTTTTCAGTAGCCTTCGCAAACTTTTCCTCGTTTGATTTCTGATTAGCCTTATCCTTTTGGATTTGTGCTAACTTTGTTTCAAGAGCCTTGATTACCTTAGTGGTGGCAATCTTGACCTGAATTGCTTTTCCTCTAGCCATTTATTTATTTCCTTTCGTTAGTTGTTGAGAGAGTATTGTAGCAGGGGCTACTGACATTTCGCCCCTGCCGATTATTTACTTAGCAGATACGCTAGTCCAGCGTTCTGTGCCATTTACATCTAGCAGAATACGAGCCACGCCTGAAGGGTGGTTATCTACTGCCTTGATTACTCCTGTCACGCCACTATTAGTGGTTGTGAAGGTCTGACCGATAGTTAGTGTTGCCATTGGTTTATTTCCTTTCGTTAGTTTGGAGGGCTATCTTACCATAGCCCACCGACATTTATAGCCACGCCTCTAGGTGGTGTTGTTCTATGATAGCCCAAGCGGGTGCTGTATCTAATCCTTTATAAGATACGCCTTCGGGCATCTTTATCTCTCGATCTGTTTCATCTTCCCAATAAGCCTCTAGTGCCTCAATACACGGAGTTACCATAGAAGCGGGAACGGGTGGGTAATGATTAGAAGATAAGTGAATACCAATAGCGGTAGATAAATCTAATCCTAAATCATAGTCCGCTAAGTCATGAGCAAAATTACTCCCCATTTTCTAATACCTCATTTCGCATAATTTCCATTTCGTCAATAGTATCGGCAAGAGTTTGTAAATCATCTTTACTTAGTAATACCTTAGTAACCTTATCTGCGGTAGCAGAAGCAAGAATACCTGAATAAAAATAAAGAGCCTTAGCAAAATCATCTTCAGACATTTCATTTCGGGTGTGTAGAATTGTGCGAGCAAAATCCATTACTTCATCTTCCATAATAGAGTCGCCTACTGCCTCAATAAGAGCGGTTGCGGTTGATAGCATTTGTTTCCTTTCGTTGTTGTTAGTGGGCTAGATTATAGCCTAGCCCACCGACATTTTTAGGCTAGGCAGAGAAGCGCCTGCGAAGCGCCTGCGTTGATAGTATCCAATTCCGCTTGCAATTCGGCGGTGGTCATGAGAGTAGGGTCCCCTACTAATTCGGTAATAGCCTGAGTATTTATCATGTCCACCATTGCTGTTGGCATCTTTGATAAAGTAGGATAGAATGAGCCAGTAGTATCTATCTTAGATACAAAATTGACTCCATTTACTGAGAATGGGAATGAAGCCCAGTTATCTGTATTTAGCATTATTTTCCTTTCGTTTGGTTATGTCGCTATTATAAACTAAACTACTGACAATTTCTATTTGAGTATCGGCGTGTCGCAAATTATTTTTGTGATGAATCTCACAAATTTCCAGCATATTTTCAACTTGACGTAAAAGAGCTTGGGCCCCCACAGCTTTGCGGGCGTTTGCTTATTCTGTCAAATCAAAACGCCGTTTATGTTTTATTTTTCTGCGATACTTTTTCTTATTGCGAACAGGTTGCGCCGCATTACTGCGGCGCAATTCCTGAATTCGTTTTACTTTATCAAGAAGTGAATTTTGGCACACGATAGTTGCTCGCTTCATGAAATCTAGTAACATCAAATCGTGGATTATCTTTCGCAAACATTTCTGCGAAATCATTTACCATTTTAGAAAATACAGCAGGGTGAGTTTTATCTGAAACATACCGCAGAATTTCTGCGGTAGCAACATAATCTTTACGAGTCATCATTAGGCTTTTACTCCGTCCGCTTCAACAACATCAAAGACATCAAATTTCACCAAATCACTTTCGGGTAATTGGTAAAGAATTTTATTTAGAGCGAATACCGCTTCTAAATCTGTTTCTGCTTCTGTTACGAAAGCAATTAGCACAACTTTTTTCATTAGTCTTGTTCCTTTACAAATAGAGAGCCGTCAAAATCAGAAGTAGGATTACAGTCGCAAGGTTCAACATTATAATCCTCGTTTCCGCCATAGAATAGCCAACCCTTGCCGTAGCAAGTGTCGCAGTCAAATTCAAGAGTTTTTATTACTTTCATTTTAGTTTTCCTTTCGTGTTGTTTCGGTAATTGTAGCATTAGCCACCGACAAAATTGCGGTGAGATTAGAATTGCGCTTTTCTTTTATTTCTGCTAAGCGTTGAGCAGTGATGAAATCTCTAAAGTCTTTTAGATCCATTTCAGTTTTCCTTTCGTTTTGTTATTAGTTAGATTATAGCGGAAGGGTCTGACATTATAAGTCAGACACCTTGACGGCAATAGTAGCCCAATTAGTTTTGATAGACTGTGCGACACGATAGCGAATTGCGTAGGCTTGATAATCTGTGCCAACCCAAACATCATCACGCTTTTCAGCAAAATCAATTTCTCCACCCATAAATCGGCGGGCTAAAGATGAAGGGCGATAGAATTGCCCTACTAGTAAATCCTCAATAGAATAAGTTTTCATTTAGTTTTCCTTTCATTTTGTTACTCCGTAAGTTTAGCAAAAACCACTGACATTTTCAAATCCAAATCAGAATTTCTCAAATTTTGAGACGCTCAGTCGTGTGAGAAAAATCACACAAAATAAATATGACCAGACAATTATTTTTCGGGCGTGTCGCAAATTTCCAGCAATTTTTGAAAACGGACATAAAGTACAAATCGCCCGCAGAACTTCGTTGCGGGCAGCTGCCGATCTTGTCAAATCGACACGCTATTTATTTTTATTCAAAATAAACTGCGCCACGAACATTTTTATGATTTACGCAAACATTACCACGAGGAATTTCAACATGGCATTTGAAGCATAACATTTTTACTTCTGCTTTAGTTAGCAGAGCAAGTTCCAAATCTAGTTTAGTGGAAGTAGAAGCATTTTCTAATGATACCCAACCAGCACCATTTTCATTTATTTCAAAAATTTCTAACATTTATTTTCCTTTCTTAGTTAGGTAGGATTTCTGTTCCGTAGTATTCTACGGCGGAATACAAATCCATCATTCCTTTATAGTCACGACATCTAGGGCAGAAAGCGTTCCACCCGTCTGTAAGTGTTGAGCAGAATACGCAGATTTTATCTGTTACGCAGAAATCGTTATCTACTAAGTAGCCGATTATTTCATTTTTATTTAGTGTAGTCATTTTATCTGACCTACCTTTCTTTTTTTATCTTATGCCTATAGGCTACCATAGACCACTGACAAATTAGCCTGTTTTTCGGGCGTGTCGGAAAAGTATTTTTGTGATTTAGGTCATGTGGATAACTTACGCTCAAAATTTCGGGGATTTCCACAGCTGTGCATAAACCTGTGGATAACGCCCGCAAAAGACTGCGGGCAGCTGCACCTTTTGTCAAGGCGACACGCCGTTAGTTTAGTGTGATATATGCCACAGAGAAGCCTACGCCTACGCATAGAGCGATTAGGGAGATAGTTTGTAGGACGATCATTTAGCACACTCGCAATGTTCTATCTCATACTCTTGGCGATTACCTACATAGATAACGCCCCTGCCATAACACAAAGAGCATTTATTCATTTTATATCGCCTCCGCCAATTCTTCCAATTCCATTTCATCTTCTAATTCTAGCATTTCCTCTAGTGATACTTCAATAGGGTCTGCCTCTACTTCATCATAGTATTCAATTTCGTATCCGTGTTGAATACTTTCATACTTGTATGAATTGTCTGTGTTATCGAATGAATACATTTTTAGTATCTCGCTTTCTTGTTTGTCTTTACCTTGTAGATTCTATACGCTACTACTGACACGGCAACTAGTAGCATGCCTAGAGGGGAGAGGTAGAAATCTAATTGGGCGGTCTCAAAGGCTAGCCCATCGCTTGTTATATCTATTACTAAGTATCTGTCCATTTATTTATTTCCTATTCGTTTAGTTAGTTTAGTTAGAGTCTTATTTGCTAGGCTCACCCTTTCGGTTTATTTGCTAGGCTCATACTCTCTTATTTAGTTTTTATCTTATGTCTGTAAGACTATCACACATGACCGACATTATCAAGGCGACACGCCGTTAGGCGTGTGTGACCTTAGTCACGGGCTACCGCTAGGGTGCGCCATTCGTCACGGCGTCCATTAGTAGGGCGAACACGGACGGCATAAGCGTCAGCGTCTACATAGTAGACATTGTCACGAGGCTCAGCGTCCTCGATAATGCCTTCAATAGAGCGGCTACGATAAGCCTTGCCAATTAGGAGAGATTCGATTGAGTGTAGGTTTGACATAGTGTATGTCCTTTCTTTAGTTTCTAATAATGGAATACTATCAGGTGTTGCCGACAATTTCAAGACGACACGCCGTCGGAGGCGTGTGATTTACATCACACTAACTAGCGTAGTGCTCTAAGTAGCACATGCTACAGCATGTCCCGAAAGACATCTCACGAGTGTATTTTTTTTCTAACTTACAAATTTCACAGATTTTCATTTTCTGTCCTTTCTTTCTAATAATAAAATACTATCAGAGGGGACTGACATTTTCAAATTATAAATGCGAACAATTCGGACATTGTGGCGGAAGTCACAAAGAATTCAAGTGAGATACATCACAATTATGGGCGCACTATCCAAAATGTCCGTTTTGTACAAAATATGTATCATACATAAAAAATCTATATTAACATTTTTATAGATCTAAATTATGGTCGACTAGAATATTTAGCGGTGGTATAATAAACACATGCAAGCTCAACTATACAAAGAAGTAAATGATCTTTTTGGTGACAACGAAATATCGTTTATGAATCATGGATATGCTCCAGCGTATCCTGAAGTAGAGTTGTTGCCATTTAAGCATCAGTTAAGTTTATATAGTAAAGCTGTTGAAAATTTAGATCTAAATGGAAAAATTATTTTAGAAACTGGTTGCGGAAGAGGCGGGGGCGCTAAGTGGTTATCAGAAAACAAAAATATAAAAGAATACTATGCTTGTGACATATGCGTAGAAAATGTCGACTTTTGCAATAAACATAACTATAACAATATAATAAAATATTCTGTACAAGATGCTCAAAAATTAAATTATCCTGAAAATTTTTTTGATATAGTGTTTTCTATAGAATCTTCTCACGGCTATGAAAGTTTAAATTTGTTTTTTGAAAATGTAAGTAAGGTTTTAAAAAACGACGGTACGTTTGTTTTAATGGATATGTACGGTATCAGTGACATATCTATAAGTCATAATAATAGACCTATAAATTATATAATAAACGAAGCAGAAAAATTTTTTAAAATTAAAATTGAAAATGTAACAGAAAATGTAAAAAATGCATGTTCACAAGATACAGAGCTTATGAAAAATTGGATATCTGATCCTAAATCTTTAGAAAAAATGGAATACATATCTAGTCAATCTTTTGAAAGATACGGCGGAGGACATCGTGGATTCTTTAAAATGACAGGAATAAAAAAATGAAGTATGATTATGATAGATACATAAACAACGTTATTGCTACTATGCCTAATACTCATAGAGTAGACAGTAAAGTTACTGTAGTAAAAGGGTGGATGTCAGACGAACTTTGCGATAAAATAGTTTCTTGGGCAGAATCACTAGATGAGTCAGCTTGGTGGGAAAAAAATAAAAGAGAATGGTATCACGGTAAATTTTTGTTCACTGGAGACAATCCAGATATTCAAAATGAGTTAGACCAACTTAGAGTAAGACTAGAAAATCTTTTTATGAACGAGCTTTGGATAGAAAGCATGAATTCAGTACATAGAATGCGTACTGGAGAAACAATGTTTGAACACGCAGACAACCTTGAAAGTATAGGTCTTGATAATAAATGCATATTTGGACTAACTCAGTATATTAGTGATTTTGATGGTGGAGCAATATATTACCCAAACGCTGGAATAGACTACAAGCCAGAAAAGGGAGATCTCTTAATACATCCTGGATCTGACATGTATACACATGGTACTGATCCAGTTATAGGTGACAGAGTAAGATATATAGTAGCTGGATTTGCTTCACTTCCAGAAGCTAAGGAAATGAGAATGAAAGATCAAATGTATGAAGGATATGATGCAATAAAAATGTCTAGCGCTGTAACTAATATTTTTGGAGAAAATGATTTGCCTTCTCAATTTGGGCAGACTCTTCCTTTTGAATACGGAGAAAAAAAATGACATGCTCATTTTGCGATAAATTTGCATATACTTCTATGATAGATAAAACTGGAATTAAATATTTTCTTTGTGAAAATCACGTAAAAAAAATAAAAACTCTTGACACTGAAGAAAACTAAATGTTACACTTAGTTTGGTTTGTGGGGGGCTTACACTGAAACTCAATATGTACCAGATGTGTAGCTTTCCTCCTTATCCCTTACATTGAAAACTTTTTTTCATTTGGGGGGTAAGGGGGGCTTTCCTAAAATCTAATATCCCCAGATATCACTATATAATATATGTTATATATAGTAAAGAAAAAGGCGGGAAAAAACTAAAATGAGAATGATTGTCACCATAACAGCAATAGCCTTAATTACCTGTATATGTGGGTTACTAATCCAAATATACGGGCCTATAGCTTAATCTGGTGAAAGCAATTGTCTTATATACAATCGACTTTGGGTTCAAATCCCAATAGGCCTACTGGGTTTCACGTGAAACAAGAGGGGTAGTTTATGTCAAAATATAATTCTTTTTATTTTCTTCATGTACCTAAAACAGGTGGAAGATTTTTAAGTAAATATATAATAGAGCCTGTAAAAAAACAATTATTTGAAAATGGCATAGAGATTCTAAAAAATCCTGAATTGCAATCAAACAAAAGAAATAGACATGTTGGGTGGAACTGGAATATAACTCCAGAAACATACATTATGTCTTGTTTTAGAGAGCCAGTAGAATGGGCATGTAGCTACTTCATACATATGATGTATATAGAATCTGGCGCATTGGATATGGACAATGAAGCAATAGTAATTAAAACTATAGATAAAGAATTTACTGGAAAAGATCTTATAGAATGGTTGACTGAAAATAAATTTTTACAAAATTATCAATCTAAAAACTATGTATTAGGTGCAGGGGAAAATTCTTCGATAAAGCATGAAATATTAATGAATGAAAAAATGCATTGGGAACTAGATACAAATTTTCTTTATAAAAGATTACAAAGAGTAAATTTATTATTTAGGCAGGGGGAACTTAAAGAAATGGACTCGTCTCTCCTTGTCGAAAAAATATCTCAAGACCTCAATATAAAAATTGATTACAGCCCTTTTGAAGACATAGATAAGGGTTACTACTCAAATAATGCTTCAAAACTCCTGTATGACTCTCTGAGCAATTTTGAGAAGGATTCTATAAGGAGTCTAATGTCCGTAGATGTTGATGTATATAACAATGATATGTTATTTTGGTCGACTAAGTGATATAATTTAACATATGGAAACAGCTTTCATAATTGGATGTATATCTGGCATTATATTAATGGGATTTGCCTTATTGGCATCCTTTAATGAATTTGATAATGATAGATGGAGAAATAAAGGATATTGATGTTCTATTTTTCGGTTCACTTCCGCCGCCGCACTTTTTCACTTATTAGGAGAAAAATATGATTAACATATCAGACACATATATAGAAGATAACATAGATGCTTTATATTTTAAAGATTTTCATAATCCAAGAATGGACTGGAATGATGTAATAAATTTTATATACGAACAAGCAGTAACTCCATCAAACTATAAACAAAATGATGAAGAAAAAAAAAGTCATTATGCTCAGCAAACTTATGGAAGCTTAAAGATTCAACCAGATCTTTATGTTGTTCCGCTGGCTAGAGATATTCATAAATTTTTTAACAGTGTACCGTTTTTAATGGAAAAGATAAACAATGACCCAAAAATAAATGAATGCAAATACTATGATGGCGACTACAATCAATTTCAATGTAATTGTGGTTCTCTTTGGCACATACAAGGACTAAGGTTTTCTTTAACTGATGTTGTTATAAATCATCACCAAGATCCTTGCGACGTTTTGGTATGGCAAATGGTTGGAAAATCATATTGGACCATAAACAAAAAAGACGAATATGTTTTGAGCCCAGGAGACTTACTTTATGTTAATAAAAATGCAACACATGGTATAAGACAAGATGGCCCAAGGTTAACTATGATAATCGATGCGATATGGCAAAAAACTGGATATGGAAAAGACCTTGTTAAAAATTAAATACTATCTTTATAGAATTAAAAAATTTTTTATTAGAGGGAAAAAAGACAAGAATAGGTTTATATATTAATGATAATTTTAGGCATTAACGAGACATCTCATGATGCATCAATATCTTTATTAAAAGACGGAGAAGTTCTATTTGCAGGACACGCAGAAAGATACAGTAAGAAAAAAAATGATTGGTACAACAATGAATATATCTACAAAGACATGCTTAACTATGGTACACCAACACATATAGCGTACTACGAGCACCCGCAATTAAAAAGATCCCGCATATTATTAAAAGGTGGAGCAGCAGAATGGAAACCAAATATTCCTATGGATCTTCCGATAAAATATTTTAATCATCATTATTCACACGCATGTGCTGGATACTATACTAGTAAATTTGACGATGCTGTTATTGTCGTCCTTGATGCAATTGGAGAATACAACACTTCCACTATTTGGGTCGGAGAAAAAGAAAAAATTAAATTGGTTAAAAAGTTTAATTATCCGTTCAGCTTTGGTTTATTTTATTCTGCTTTTACTGCATTAATAGGATTAACGCCTAACCAAGAAGAATATATTATGATGGGCATGGCTGCGTATGGGGACGCAAATAAGTATTTTAATAAAGTTAATGAATATTTCCCATCCATAAATCAACAAAAATATAATTTTCATCAAGGAATAAATGATTGGAATGAACACATAGGACAACAAGAACAATTTGATATTGCTGCTGCAGTTCAAAAAGTTTATGAATTAAGATTGATAGAGTTTATGAGATATGCTCAGGCAAAGACTGGAAAGTACAATCTTGTATTTATGGGCGGATGTGCATTAAATTGTTCAGCCAATACAAAACTTTGGGATATATTTAGTGATATTTGGATTATGCCAAACCCTGGAGATGCTGGAAGCTCTTTGGGTGCTGCCGCTGCTTTATATGGTAAACACATTAATTGGAAATCACCATACCTCGGATATAATTTAAAAGGTGATTATCCAGTTAGAGATATAATAACTGGATTGATTAGAGATAAGGTTGTTGCTGTTGCGTCAGGAAGAGCAGAGTATGGACCAAGAGCACTGGGTAATAGATCTATATTAGCGGACCCAAGAGATCCAAACATAAAAGACAAGGTTAACCTTATTAAAAAAAGAGAAATGTTTAGGCCTTTTGCCCCAGTAGTGTTAGAAGAACATGCAAACAAATGGTTCAAGATGGATTTTACAAGCCCATACATGCAGTATGCAGTGAAATGTTTGCAGCCAGATAAGATTCCATCTGTAGTTCATGAAGATGGAACCTCAAGAGTTCAAACAATAAATAGAGAGCAGCATCCTGGACTATATGATGTTTTGCAGAATTGGTATGCTATTACAGGAGTTCCAGTTCTACTAAACACTAGTTTAAATATAAAAGGACAACCTCTTTTAAATGATGAAAACGATATTAATTTGTGGGAAGAAACATATAAACAAAATATCGTTACGGGGTCTATACTATGACAACAGGATCAGATAAAATTATAGAGTTTCAAGAGATGCTTGTTGATAGAAAAAGTCTAAAAAGTATTAATTATATAAAAGTTGATAGAGAAAAATATATTCACGATCATGTTAACTCTTTAAATTATAGAGGTTTAGAATTTGACAACAATGAAATTTTAACATTAGGTTGCTCTCAGACTTGGGGGTATGCAATGGATTATGAATTTTTGTGGCCTACGTTAATAATGAATAGATTTAAAAAAAATGTTTCAAATATTGCAGTTCCAGGGGATTCATTGCAGGCGCAAATTATAAAAGCTTTTACATATTTTAAAGAAATAGGGAACCCTAAAATAATTATTGGAGTACTACCATTTGCAAGATTTGAGTTTCCATACATAAAAAACAAAATGATTTTTCAAACTATGCAGCCTCATGTACCAACAGAAAAAATGAAAAGTTCTTTTATTGCTAACGCTTATGTTCCTTATACGTTAGACAAATATGATACTAAAATTACTTATACTAAAACTCCACATATTTTGGATGAAATATTTACAATAGAAATGGCTATGTTCTATAACGATTCTTTTATTGCTATTTTAGAACAATATTGTAAAGCTAATGATATAAAAATTATATGGACATTCTGGGAAAATTTAAATCCTCCTATAAATAAATTGTTTATAAATTCTTATGATGGATATTTCCAAATTAATAGAAATATGCCACAATTTACTATGAGACAAATTAAAACGTTTAAGAGTGCTCCAGAATATAATCTTTCTGATTTTATGGGATTATGCAAAGATGATTACTTTTCATCTTTAATATATAAAAATATTAATCATGAATGTATTCTTTCTGCTAAAGATAAGAATCATTTTGGTATATTAGATCATATATTTATAGCAGACGCAATTTGTGACCAACTAAAAAATAGATTTGGAATTGAATAGCAAAAATCCCAACTAGAGGCGGATCTAGCTGGGACCTGCTGCACTTACGTGCTTAGTTCTAGGAGCTAAGCTCGACTAGCACTAATTCTTTTAATTATTTTTTTTATTAAATTTTCTTTTTTGTTACTGCATACAATGCATTGTGCATCTTTTGGACATTTGTGATGACTATGGTCATATGGGAAATATGGACCATACATTCGTCTTGCAAAATGTCTTGGCATAAAATAATTATATCACTTATTCAGTTTGAAGTAAATTATTTTCTTCTAGCTTATCATATACCGCAGCCATGTAATAAATCATTCCAGCATGAGCATCATTTATTGCCTTATCAACATCTTCTTCTGACATTCCGCTCATTGAAGCCATGTATCTATTTGTGCTTTCAAACACTTTTACCATAAGCTGTACGACAGACTCTTTATCTTTATTCATTTTCTTCTTCCGCTCTAAAAGCTGGGGAGGGACCCAGCAAAAAACCCTCTTTGTGATATTCTACCATTTTAGATATTTGAAGTCTAGAGTCATCATCTTTTGCTAAAAGATTTGCAACCATTGTTAGCATGTCGTAAACTCTATGCAACATTATGTAATTTACCATAGGTAAATTATCTTCTAAGTTATCAGACTTCTGATTGGTCATTTTTATTTTTCATGTCCTCTAATATTTCATCTATTGTATTTAGTCCACGAGTTTTTGCATTTTCCAAATAATCTTTTACTATTAGCAAAGCTCTTTCAGCAAGCAATAAACCAGGCATATGGACACAAGGTATATTTTTTGCAACCTTGGCCCTTAACTCTTCGTCAAATTCATTTTTTAGTGGCATTTATTAAACTTTCCATGTTTTTATATAGGTGAATTCCAATATACTTTTTATAATCGCAAGAAAGGCAATACAAGAATATTTTTTCTTCCGAGTCTTCGTTAGCAAAAAGAAGGCCTTGATCCAGTGGACAATCCATTCCTGGAACAAGACCCTCTTTTGCAAGAGCTAAATATCTAGACACTACTTGTATCTTAATACTTATCTCCTAACTACTTTGGAAATTGAATCATCAATTTCTTTGCTTTTGGTATAGAATTTGGCCACGACGACCAATCTACTCCGCCTTTAGTCATATAGTACGTTATCTCTGCGTTTATGACTGGATCAAATAAAAGTACATTTGACCTCAATTCGAATTTCTCTTTACGATCTGTGCCAAGAGTTCCCAGCATATTGATCTGAAAAATTCCGTAGGAACTGTCTCCAGTATTCCTGTTGCCATTGTATGCCATAGGGCGTCCGTTAGACTCCGCTTTAGCAATGGCCCACGCCATTTTAAGGGCGCTTCCTTCAAAACCAACAGATTTTAAAAGTTTTACCAACTCTTTATCTGTTAACATTTCCGAAGGTTTGTATACAGTATTGCTGAATTTTTCCAGCGTTTCTCTTTTCAGTTGTGCTTCTGTTTTAGTTTCAACCTTTGCAGGTAGAGCTTCGGCTGGCGGAACATTAATAACTGGCGTACCAGAAAATAAAAACATTAAACCAACCGCTATTGCAACATAATGATGTATAACATCACTAAGTTTTTCTTTCATATTCTCCATTGGCATTTCCTCCATTAGAGATAACGGACTATAATAATAACATTGTTTTATAGTACATGTCAAGTTAGTCGACTACAATTTTAAATTGTAGTTAACTAATAAAGTTATAATCATTTATGTTTATTAAGCATAAAAATGCTTCCCTTCTATAAAATTTTTTGGTAGAATTGGTATCTCAATTAAATTTTATTAACCGCAAGGCGGAGAAAAGGTGTTATATGTCATATTTAGAATCATTTAAGCTATCCTCAGATTACTTTGAAGAAAAGCCTATGCAGTTTGTAGAAGAGAGTCCATTTTCTTATATTATAAAAAATCCCTATGAAAACTTTATAGCTATATCAAGATACGCTAGATGGATACCTTCTGAATCACGTCGTGAAACATGGAAAGAATCAGTAGATAGATATTTTTCTTTTATGTTAAATCATTTAAAGGAAAAGTTTGATTATATTCCAGACCCTATAGTTTTATCAAATCTTAAAGATGCAGTATACTCAAGAAACGTTATGCCTTCAATGAGAGCAGTTATGACTTCTGGGCCAGCGTTGGAAAGAGATAATGCCGCAGGATACAACTGTTCATATTTGCCAGTAGATAGCATAAGGTCTTTTGATGAAACAATGTACATCCTTATGTGCGGAGCTGGAGTTGGATTCTCTGTTGAATATAAATACATTAATCAACTTCCCTCAGTTCCAGAATCTTTAGAAAAAATAAATGATGTAATTGTGGTAGAAGATTCCAAAACTGGATGGGCAAGTGCGTATAGATCTCTTTTAGAAAATTTATGGGACGGGAAAATTCCATCTATAGACATATCTAATGTTAGGCCAGCAGGAGCAAGACTTAAGACAATGGGAGGCAGATCTTCTGGGCCACAGCCTTTAGTTAACCTATTTGACTTTACTATTAAGATTTTTAAAAATGCTCTCGGAAGACAGCTAAAGCCAATAGAGTGTCATGACATAATGTGTAAAATTGGTGAGGTTGTAGTTGTTGGCGGAGTTAGAAGATCTGCTATGATATCTTTATCAAACATTAATGACATTGAAATGGCTCATGCAAAATCAGGAAATTGGTGGGAAAACAATTCTCAAAGAGCACTATCTAATAATTCAGTTGCTTATTCAAGAAAACCACCGATGGAACAATTTATTACGGAGTGGAAAAATTTATATGATTCAAAATCAGGTGAGCGTGGCATATACAATGTTGCAGCAGCTCAAAAGCAAGCAGCGTTATACGGAAGAGATCCAGAAATTCACTACGGAACTAACCCCTGCTCAGAAATTATCCTTAGACCTTATCAATTTTGTAATTTGTCCGAAGTTGTAATTCGTGAAGATGACAACGAAGAAACTGTTTCAAGAAAGGTACAGTTGGCATCCATTCTTGGCACATGGCAATCAACTCTTACAGACTTCCAATACCTAAGAGATATTTGGAAGCAAAATACAGAAGAAGAAAGACTTCTTGGAGTATCTTTAACTGGACAGTTTGGAAATGCAATTTTTTCAGGTAAGTCTAGAAATGCAAATGAATTTAATTGTGGAAAAGGATGTCTAGATCTCTGTAACAACGAAGAACACATTAAAGAAGATAATTATACAAGACTTGAGCACATGTTACAAAGACTAAGATCTAGAGCTAGAGAAGCTAATCAAATAGAAGCAAAGTCAATAGGTATTAATCCTTCTGCAGCTGTAACTTGCGTAAAGCCATCAGGAACAGTTTCTCAATTGACTGGAGTTTCTTCTGGCATGCACCCATGGCATTCAGAATATTATGTAAGAACTGTTCGTGGAGACAAAAAAGATCCTTTATCTAATTTCTTAAAAGACATAGGCATACCTTGTGAAGATGATTTTATGAATCCAAATAGTACTTATGTTTTTTCTTTTCCAGTTAAAGCTCCAGAAGAAGCAACTTTTAGAAAAGACTTGACAGCAATACAGCATCTAGAGTTATGGCTTTTGTACCAACGTGCCTGGTGTGAACATAAACCATCAATTACTGTGTCAGTACATGAAGATGAATGGATGGCAGTAGGCTCCTGGGTTTGGGAACACTTTGACGAAGTTTCAGGTATTTCATTTTTACCATATTCTGATCATTCATATAAGCAAGCTCCGTATCAAGAGGTTTCTAGAGAAGAGTATGATGAATTAGTTTTAAAGATGCCAAACAAAATTCGTTGGGATGACTTATCTTTTTATGAAACAGAAGACGGAACACTTGGCTCACAAACATTAGCATGCTCCTCAGATGGAAATTGCGAACTTGTAGATATTACCGCTTAGGGGTATAATTAATATTGGGTTAGCGCCCAAAATTCCTGGGTACAAGACCCAGAAATAAGGAGGTCTTTAATGAAAGAAGATCTTAATAATGATGGAAAGGTAACAATGCAAGAAAAAATTCTAGCAGCGTTAGCAAGCTATGGTCGTCACTTTTTAGGTGCCGCCATTGCACTATACATGACTGGTAATACAGACCCAGGAGATTTAATTAAGGGTGGTATAGCAGCATGCTTGCCAGTTATTTTAAAGGCATTAAATCCAAACGAACCAAGCTTTGGATTTACAAAGAAAGCATAATTTAATAGTTGATTAGGATTGCTCCTATGCTAAAATAAAGCATGGGAGTTTTCCTATTTTAGGGGTATTTTAATGGCTGCACAAAAAAATTTTGAAGTAGACCAAAACGCTACTTTTAACTTTGAGGTTCAATATCTTGATGAAGATGAGAGCCCTATACAGTTACATTTTCATACCGCAAAAATGCAAGTAAGAGATACACAGGGTGGAAAAAAAGTAGCTTTCACATTAACAGAGTCTGATGGAATAACAATTAGCCCTACAGAAGGAAAACTTTCAGTTTCTATATCAGCAGACAGAACAAATAAATTATTTTACCCAAAATCAGCATATGATTTAGTTTTAATTGATCCAAGTGTAAATAAGACAAGACTTTTAGAAGGATATATGACTTTAAATAGAGCGGTGACAATTTAATGGGAACTAGATTAATAGTAACCGAAGACAATCCATTAGTAGTTGTTAGAGCGTCTGGTGCTCCAGGCAGAACTATTATTAGTGGAGAAGGAAACCCCTCCAATATGCTGGGGGTTCCTGGAGACTTTTATTTTGATAAAAATACCACTAGGTTTTGGGGGCCTAAAGATTCTTCTACAAACACTTGGAATATATCCAGTAGCTTTATTTTAGACAAACAAATATCATTGACAGCCTCATGGGAAATGGCTCAATTAGTGTTAGATGGGGATGTTTATAAAATAGCAATATCTCATAATCTAGGCTTTCACCCAAACGTAACAGTTAAGTCTAGCTCTGGAGACATATTAGAAACAGGAATAGACTATAATAGTCTTAATACAATTACACTGATAATGGCACAGCCGTTTTCAGGGACAGCACATCTGTCTTAAAGGGAGTGAAAAATGGCAAGAAAATTTTTGGTTAGCATTGACCTAAATAAGAACGAACTACTCAATGCCAGAATCCAGAACTTAGGAACCGCACCAAGCAATCCAGTTACTGGTCAAATTTATTACAATTCAAACGATAATCTTTTATATTTTTGGAATGGAGCAGAATGGCTAACAGCCTCTGGTGATTTTGGAGATAGTAATTATACAACTAGAATAAAATTTGGAGATTCTGTAAGTCATGGATCTTCTCCTTATGTTGCACATGCTGATCACAAGCATGATGTTGCCGATATTCTTGGTACAACAAATCAAATTACTGTTACAAAAGCTGTAAATGGAGATGCAACCCTTTCTCTTCCATCACAACTTAATGTTACAAACATAGACGCTGCTACATTAGATACAACTGGTAATGTAGATATTGGCGGAACTTTAGAAGTTACAGGTGGAACTACATTAAGTGGTTCTGCAAACTTAAATAGTACATTACATGTTGATGGCGCAACAGAATTACAGTCAACATTAGATGTTGATGGCGCAACAACATTAAATAATACACTTACAGTTTCTGGCAATACATTATTAAATGGCAATGTTGATGTAGCGTCAGGCACTTTAGACGTTGGCGGAGCCGTAAAGTTTGATTCTACTTTAGAAGTAGACGGATCATCACAGTTTGATGGTGCCGTAACAGCAAATTCTACTTCTACTGTTAATGGAGTATTCACAGCTAATTCAACATCAACATTTAATGATGATGTTCAAATAAATGGAAACTTAGATTTAAATGGGAACTCAGATGTTTCTGGAACATTAGATGTTGCAGGAGCAGCAGACTTTGCAAACACATTAGACGTAACTGGTGCAGCCACATTCAATTCGTCTATTGTTGTTGACGGCACTGCCACATTTAATGGTGAAGTTACTGCAGTATCCAATCTTGAGGTAACAGGATCTACTGACTTAAATGGTGGATTAGACGTTACTGGAGATACAACAATAGGTGGAAACCTACAGGTTAATGGAAGCTTGAATGTAACAGGCTCTATCAATTCTGTAAATACTACTCAAGTTAATATATCAGATAATGTAATTAATTTGAATAGCGACATGCCACACACTCAGGCTCCCTCTGTAGATGCAGGCATAAAGGTTCATAGAGGCACAGAAAACGATGTACAGATCCTTTGGAACGAAACATCTGATCAGTGGACATTATCAAATGATGGAACAAACTATCATGAGATAACAAGAAAATATAAAGAAACACTTAGCACATCAGCTACAACATATACAGTAACACACAACCTCGGCACAAAAGATGTTGTTGTTCAAATTTATGAGGTTGCTTCTCCATATGCCCAAATAGAAGCAGATGTTGAACATACTTCAACATCGGCGGTAACTATTAAATTTGCTGTAGCGCCTTCAGCTGGAGAGTATAGAGTAGTAGTAATCGGATAGGGGTTTAATAGTGGCTCGTAAATTTAAATCATTATTAAACCTACTAACATTACAAGAAGATCCTGTATCTGGTAATGCTGGCGATGTATTTTTTAATACAAACGAAAAAGCATTAAAGATACATAATGGAATTGATTGGGTTATACTTTCACAAAATACTGATCCGTCGCCATTTTATATGCACACTCATAGTTATGACGGAGATGTACATACAGTTAATCTACAAGACACAATAACTTTCACAGAAATTAATAATAATCAGTCTGTTAACGAAACAATTCCTGCTATAATTGGATTTGATGGCGGAGAACCAAATTCAATATATAGTGATCCAAATTTCGCAGATTTGACATTACTAGACGGAGGCGAAATTGGCAACTAATTTTCCAGAAAATTTAGATAACTTTACAAATCCACAAAACACAGATTCAATGGCTGGACACGCAGCACTACACGGAAATGTAAATGATGCACTTGAAGCCATACAAGCAAAAGTTGGTATAGACGGATCAAACAATCCAAGTTCATTAGACTATAAAATATCAACCATAGAGTCTCAGTTGCTTGATTTAGATAATCAATCTGACACTACATTGCAGCTTTTAGGCCTTGACGGAAATAATGACCTTACAATAACTGGTATAGAAAATAAGACTGCTATAGACAGTTGGTCCGCAAGCCTTTACAGAACAATTAAATACAGTGTACAAATAACAAAGGGTAGCGAATATGTTAGTTCTGACTACCTGCTATTAAATGATGGAGCTGACATCAATGTATCAGAATCCAACATCATATCAAATACTTCAAATGATTTAGCTAATATCACATTTGAAGTAAATTCAGGTATAATTAGTTTATGCGTAACCCCCACAACTTCGGCTGTCACAGCCAGATTTGTGCGGACTGCGCTTAAAGCTTAAATAAGGGGGTTGTCAGAGTGGCAACAGTAAATAAAAATTTTAGAGTAAAGAATGGCCTGGTAGTTGAAGGAAGTACCGCTACCGTAAATGGCGAAAATATATTAACACAAGGTGCTGGCGATAATTATATTATTAACCTTATTGGTGGCACAGCAACCTCCGCAAATGAAGCTAACAAAGTTGTTAAGCGTGATGGATCTGGTAATTTTTCAGCTGGAACAATTACAGCAGATTTAACTGGTAATGTAACAGGTACAGTTTCAGATATTTCAAATCACGATACTGGTGATTTGGCAGAAGGCACAAACCTATACTATACCGCAGCACGTGCCAAGGAAGAAGCAGCTAACCTTCTTGTAAATGCAACAAAAACAAACATTCAAATTTCTAAAGATGGATCTAATAACCTTACAATTACTGCTGAAAATGGCGTAGCAGATTCAAACACAGATCAATTAGCAGAAGGTTCAACAAATCTTTATTTCACTAATACAAGAGCTCGTCAAGCAATTTCTGGCGGAACAGGAATCAGCTATGACTCAAATACAGGCGTAGTATCAGTAGACAACACAATAGCTACTAAATCTTATGCAGATCAAGCGGAATCAGATGCAATTTCTTCAGCAAACTCATACACAGATGGAGAAATTTCAACAGCTCTTACAACAGCTCAAGGATATGCAAGCGATGCACAATCTAACGCACAAACATTTGCTACAAATGCAATAAATGGATTAGACACAGACGATATTGAAGAAGGATCATCTAATCTTTACTTCACAAATGGTCGTGCAAGAAATGCAGTATCTGCAGGAACTGGAATAACATATAATGCCGCAGACGGAATTATTAACGTATCTGCAAATACATATGATGCATATGGCGCAGCTTCAACAGCAGAAGGAAACGCTGCCTCTTATACAGACAGTGCAATAAATGCCTTAGACACAGATGACATTGAAGAGGGTGCATCCAATCTTTACTACACAGACACTCGTGCTCGTGGATCAGTAAATGCTGGTAACGGTTTATCATATAATTCAGGAACTGGTGAATTCTCAATTGATACAACAGTTACTGCTGATAAGACATGGGTAAGTCAGCAAATATCTGATTTAGTAGATGGTGCCCCAGCACTTCTTGATACATTAAATGAAATTGCAGCAGCAATTAATGATGATGCAAATTACTTTACTACAGTAGCAAACAGCATTGCAACTAAGCTAGCAACAGCTGGCGGAACAATGACTGGCGCTCTGGTACTACATGCAGACCCAGTAAATGCCCTTGAAGCAGCTACAAAGCAGTATGTAGATCAAGCAGAATCTGATGCAATTGCTTCAGCAAATTCTTATACAGACGGAGCAATACTTGCTGGTAATGCAGTAGCAGAACCAGTATATGCAGCAATTGACTTTAATGGGGTGGCAAAGAATGTTGCCGCTACTGTTTCAGTACCAACTGCTACTACAGTAACTGCATATGAATGGAATCACAATGGTTTCAGAAGCGGTAAGTTTACTGTAAAGGTTGCAAGTGGAACACATACAGAGTTATCTGAGGTTCTTGTAACAGCTGATACCAGCGACAATTTACATATTACAGAATATGGCGTTGTCGGAACAAATGGTTCTTTGTCAACAATTACAGCGGATCATAACAATAGCAAGTTTAGAATTAGAGTGACAACTCTAAATAATAACAGCACTGTAACAATTGCTGGAACATTAATAGCATAACAACTAAATAATTAAATTGGTGGGGGCATAAAATCCCCCACCTAAAAATTCGGGGGATATTGAACTCGTGGCAACAACAAACAGAGATTTTAAGGTTAAGAATAATTTAGTCGTCCAATCTGGTAATATTACCTTGGGCTCAGTACCCCTAGCATTTAATTCAGAAAATAATAAATTAAGAATTCAAGTTAATGGTCAATGGATAGACATATCAGATTCAAATGATATGGGCTTCAACGATATTGGCTTGGCAATTGATTATAATGGATTACCAATATATTCTGTTGGTGAAACGGGGATTATCACTGAGGCTACTAAATTTGCCGACGGCGGATCCCCAAGCAGTTCATCATTTGCTCTCACATTTGATTCAGGAGTAATTTCCTAGTAAAATAAGCAAGTGGTATAATTCTAATATAGGGGATAAAATAAAATGGCAACAGTAAGAATTCAGCTTAGAAGAGGAACTTCAAGTCAATGGGATGGAGCAAATCCAACATTGGCAGCAGGCGAAATTGGTATTGAAACAGATACCAATACATTTAAATTTGGTGATGGCGTAACAGCATGGAATGACTTAAGTTATGCTCTATCAGACACAGTAGACGATTATATTCCGCTAGCTCTTAAGGGAGTAGCAAACGGAGTTGCAGAACTAGACGGTTCTGGAAAAGTACCCTATTCACAAATCCCAAGCATTGATGAATTGTCACAAGATGCGGTAAACGCAGCACTTATCGCTGGAACTGGTATCACAAAAGTATATAATGACGGATCAAATACTATCACAGTTGCCGTTGATACATCCGTTATTGCTACTAAAGCAGAACTAGCAGAAGTTTCTCAAGACTCTATTAACGACGCACTTGTCGCAGGCACAGGTCTTAATAAAACATACGATGACGTAAACAATTTAATTACAATTGATGTTGACACAACAGAAATTGCAACAAGACTTTACGCTCAAAATGTTGTTAGTGATCATAATGATACAACTTTAAACGTACACGGTATTGCAAACACAGCACAACTTGCAACGCAAACATATGCAAATAATGCTGCTGCATCTGCACAGTCAAATGCAGAAACTTATGCAGATGGCTTAATAACAAATTTAATAAATGGAGCTCCAGCTGCACTAAATACTCTTAACGAATTAGCAATAGCATTAGGAAACGATGATAATTTTGCCAATGTTGTTATGAATGATTTATCTTATAAAGCACCATCAGAGTCCCCAACATTTACTGGAAACGTTTCTTTGCCAGCAACGACAAGTATAGGAACTTTGGATTCTGCAAAAATAGGATATCTTACAGATATTACTTCTCCATTACAGGAACAACTAGACTTAAAAGCCCCTCTAGAATCCCCAACGTTTACTGGAACAGTTACAATGCCAGGGTCAACACATATCGGTTCTGTTTCTGATACAGAGATTGGATACCTAAACGGAGTTACATCGTCTGTACAAGGTCAAATCGACAGCAAGCTAAACACAACAGACGCAGCAAGCACATATGCTCCTCTAGAATCCCCAACGTTTACTGGAACAGTAATGCTTCCAGGAAGTACAGCAATAGGAGATGTTGGTGCTACAGAGATTGGATACCTAAACGGAGTTACGTCTTCGGTTCAAAACCAAATTGACTTAAAAGCCCCTCTAGAATCCCCAACGTTTACTGGAACAGTTACATTACCAAATGCTACTGTAACAAATTCAATGATTGCAGATCTTACAATTGCAACAGGAAAAATTGCCGATACAGCAATTACTGCAGACAAACTCGGAGCGGATGCAGTAACAACTGAAAAAATTATTAATTCTGCAGTAACTGAAGCAAAAATAGCTGATAGTGCAGTTACATCAGGAAAGATTGCAAATGGAACAATTGTAAATGCAGACATTAATGATGCAGCAGCAATTGATTGGACTAAGTTAGCAGTTTCTTCAACAGTTTCTGCAACAGAACTTGGTTATGTTGATGGAGTAACCTCATCAATTCAAACACAATTAGATGCCAAGGCACCTACTGCTTCACCTACATTTACTGGTACAGTATCTGGAATCACTAAGTCAATGGTCGGTTTAGGTAACGTTGACAACACATCTGACGCTAACAAGCCAGTTTCAACTGCAACCCAAGCAGCTTTAGACCTCAAAGCAGACCTTTCCTCACCAACATTTACTGGTACCGTTGTTCTTCCAAATACAACATCAGTTGGAACAGTTTCTAGTACAGAAATTGGGTATCTAGATGGAGTAACATCATCAATTCAGACACAAATTGATACTAAAGCTGCATCTACAGATGTTTCTGCACATACATCGGCAACAACTTCAGTTCATGGAATTTCAGATACAGCACAACTAGCATATAAAAATGCTGCTGATCAAACATTTACTGGAAATCTAGAAGTTGATGGCAACATGACTGTTGATGGGAACCTAACTGTCAACGGTACAACATTTAATGCAAGTGCAACAACAATTACAATTGAAGACAATTTGGTTCAGTTAGCTCATCAAAATGCAGCTAACACAGTAGACCTTGGTATTGTTGTAGCATATAATGATGGAACAGCAAAGCATGCTGGTATAGTCAGAGATGTTTCTGCTAATAAGTGGAAGCTTTTTGAGGGCGTAACAGATGAACCTTCTACCACTGTTAATTTTGCTCAGGGAACTTTAGATGATTTAGAAGTTGCTGATATTACAGCATCTTCTGCAACAATTGGAAATGTTTCTAATACAGAATTGCAATATTTAGATGGAGTAACCTCATCAATTCAAACACAATTAGATGCCAAGGCACCTACTGCTTCACCTACATTTACTGGTACAGTATCTGGAATCACTAAGTCAATGGTCGGTTTAGGTAACGTTGATAATACCTCTGACGCTAATAAGCCAGTATCAACTGCAACGCAGACAGCGTTGGACTTAAAAGCAAACCTTGCTTCCCCAACCTTTACAGGTACAGTTACCGTAGCGGCATCTGGAATCGCATTTACAGATGGTACACAAACAAAAGAGGGTGTTCCGTCAAGAACCACTGTTGATTCAAAAACAGCAGATTATACATTAGTATTGACAGATAGAGATAAGATGATTGAAGTAAATTCTTCAAGCGCATTAACAATTTCTATACCAACAGATGCATCTGTAAATTTCCCAATCGGAACTTCTATAGATCTTCTAAGAGTAGGAAGTGGCGCAGTAACAATTGCTGCAGCTACCCCAGCAACTACAACATTAAATCATACTCCAGGAAATAAGCTTAGAGCACAATGGTCTTCAGCAACATTGTTTAAGAGAGCAGCAAATACTTGGGTATTGATGGGTGATTTAACAGCTTAATAAAATAGGAGAAAATAATGGCAATTAACAAAAGAAAAGGCATAAAGTCTTCAGCACAAGATAACTTCTTAGAGCCGAATCCAGTAGAAAATTTTATTGCTACAGATATTGGAACAAATAGGCCGTTTAATAATGGCGCTGCCTCCCTATCTTGGACTTTGCCAGCAGCTTCTCCTCCAGCTACTCTTTATACAATTACATCAACTCCTGCAACAACTACTCAAACTACAGCAAGCACATCTCTGACTTTTACAGGGTTATTGTCTGATACAGATTATACTTTTACTATAGTAGCTTCTAATAATGCTGGATCTTCAGCTGCAAGAAATTCAAATACAGTTAGAATAACTACTGTACCAGCAGCGCCATCTCCAACTGTAAATTCTGGACCTCATGGTGGAGCAATTCCTTCAGGAAACGACAGAGTTACCTGGAACCCACCATCAACTGGCGGTAAAGCAATTTCATCATATAGAGTTAATTCAAGCTTGCGTGGATTACTAAGTTCAAGTGCTACTTCTCCATTTGATACAGCAGATCCGACATTACCAGATGCAACTGCAGATGAAAGTTATACAGTTTTTGCATCAAATGCTAATGGAGAATCAGCTGCAGGAACAACAGCAGCAATTCAAACATTTACCCCACCACACTTCCCACCGTTCTTCCCACCGTTCTTCCCACCATTCTTCCCACCGTTCTTCCCACCACACTTCCCACCGTTCTTCCCACCGTTCTTCCCACCATTCTTCCCACCGTTCTTCCCACCACACTTCGTTGGTTCAAGCTGTGGACCTAGATGTACGGCTCCATATTTTGGATCTGGCTGGTATTGCAACTGTGGATATTAATATTGACAAACAATATTCAATATTATAAAATATACTAAAGGAGAAAAATGACAATACACAAATACGCATTTATGACTAAAATTGCAGAAAACACTCATGAGGTATTTTTTATAATAAGATTAGATGATTCAGATCAGCAACAGAGTTCTGTGGTCTCTAGATTCGACGAAGCCTTGTCTAGTGGACAACTAATTTCTGGAATAAATGCTACTGGTAAAACTTCATTATTAAGAGGTTCTATTTGGAACGGAAGCGAATTTACTTTGCCAGCATCTCCTCGTGCCGATTTACCAGTAGAGCTATCTAATGGTCAGCCAACAATAGATTCAGACGGATTGCCAATAAGTGCTTATGCATTATTAAAGGCAAATGAAGTTTTTTATATTTCCATGACACAGTCAAATTCACCTCAATCTATTAAATTTGACGCAGCGTTTACCAATGACGTATCATTTAGGAAAATAGAGGAGTCCGATGGAATTGTTTCACTTGGAATGATTTGGAACGGCTCTTCTTGGAGCTCTCCTACTGCATAGTAAGAATCTTTAATATGTCTAAATGGGAAGACTGGAAAAAGTCTTTAGGAAACTCTAGACCATGGCATTTGTTAGATCCAGATAGGTATACTATTGATGAAAATTTGCCTAACGAAAGATTAAAAATTTGCGAATCTTGTGAGTTTTACAAGATAACAAAACGATGTGAAAAATGTGGATGCATAATGCCATTAAAAGTTCAACTTGCTGAAGCTGAATGTCCTATTGGAAAATGGAGTAAAGAAGATGTATGAAAAAGAAGAATTGTTTCCTGGGTTATGGGTATATAGAGATGTTATTAAGTCAGAACTGGATATAATAAATAGACTTGAGTCTAATATTAAAGATAGTCATGGATTTTACAATTGGCAAGATGCTACAGTTGGATACAGGGAAAAGCTTCCTGAGTATAGAGATTGTGTTGATTTTAAATTAAAATATTTTGATTACCCAGGCAAAGATGATCAGCAAAAAGAATTTGACAAAATTTGGCAGGATGTTCATGACGCACAAAAGATAGCTTTGGATGATTATTGTTCATTTTATAATATTGAGATGAAATACTGGGAAGCTATGAACTTTGTTAAGTATGGTCCTGGGCAACACTTCTCATATCATTCAGACCATGGATGGTCTTACATTTCAACAGTATCAATGGTTGCATATATTAATGATGATTATGAAGAGGGCGGAATAAGGTTTGACAAAATAGATAAAACAATTAAGCCAAAAGCGGGAGACCTATATATATTCCCATCAAATTATTTATTTTCTCATGCTGCATTACCAGTAAAATCTGGCATAAAATATTCAATAGTAACAATGACAGATTATAATGATGCAACACATAACGAGCAATTTTATAGACAGTTTATGTCTGATAAATCTATAAAAGACACATATTAATAATGGAATTTGAGATATACAAAGCAAGTCCATATTCTGCTGAAATAAAACCTCTTGGAATTAAAAGACAATGGATGGAAGAAACTTTTGACAAGCATGCATATCATTGTTTTCCAGTAACACTGTCAAATGGTTTAGGGTGGGGGATATCTTTTCCAGAAGATATAAGTTTCATATGGGACGGGATTTCTGACTCTACAGACACACATGTTAAAGTATTAAGTGGACATAAATATGTTTACACTGGAAGATCAAATGCCACAATTAGTTTTAAAACAGGTTTAATCTTAAGAACAAAAGAAAATTTAAGCATGATGGCAATGCCTACACCAAATTGGCCAATAGAAGGTGTATGGCCTTTTACTATTTTAATAAGCACATCATTTTTTGCAGGAGAGTTTCCAGTAGCATGGAGAATAACTAAAGCTAATGAAGTTATAACCATACCAGCAAATACGCCAGTTATTTCAGTTTTACCAATCTCTTTGTCAGATATTAATAATTCACAGGGTGTAATTAAAAACATGTCCGAGTTGCCTTCTAACTTTTTCCCAGATGCTGATTACGGGAAAATTGTCTCAGAAATAAATAAAAAAGGTGAGTGGACTAATTTTTATAGAGATGCTGTTGATTATAAGGGAAATAAAATTGGAGATCATGAAGTAAAAGTTTTAAGATTAAATATTGTTGATGGTCCAGAACAGTGTGGTATTAAATGACAAAAAAAATAATATTTCATTCGAATAAACATTATAACAAAGAATCTACTGTTCCAATAACTTCTAGAAAAACTTTACCTAAATGGTGGGAAGACTCAGATACATTTGTAAAAGACCCACTAGGAAATCCAGTAGCAAACTTTAACGGCGAAGGAAAAATGTTTAGTTTTAAGGCATGCCCAGCAGTACTGGATACATTTCAAACTGGCTACATGCTTGTCACACCATGCGACTTAGAATTTTATGAAAAAAATGGCAGAGTAAGGGTTAAGGTTCCAATAGGATTTGATGATTTTGTTGGAGAAAGACCGCCTATGCAAGATTTTAAAACTCCAATTGGATGTAGTTCATGGCATTTTCATTGGTATGCAAATTGGGCTCCAGAGTTACCAGATGGATATAGTTCTATATATGTTCCTCCGATAAATCATTTTGAATTGCCGTGGATTACCGTGGGTGGTATAATAGACAGTGATAAGGTTACTACTTCTGGGCTTATACCCTTTTTCTTAAAAGAAGGATTTACTGGGACAGTTCCAGCTGGAACCCCATATTTGCAAATAATTCCATTTAAGAGAGAAGACTGGGAATCAGAAGTATTGTTTCATAGTCCGCAAGATATTGCAAAAAAGACTAGAGAAACTTCAGATACATTTAGAACCACTGAAGGTGGCGTCTATAAAAAATTGTTCTGGTCAAAAAGGAAATATAAATAATGCAAAGACAGGTTAACACAAACAACACACACGACTACAGATCCCTTGGGTCAATAACTCCTTCAGGGTTTTTTGGTAAAGATGCTAGCAATATAGTTGAGCTTCCAAACTTTCTTCTTGATTGGGAAAAGGAAAGATTAACAAAATTTGCTCAGACCAATCAGACTTGGGACATAACAAATTCTCATAAAAATGAAAATGGCACTGTGATATATGACGCAAATGCGTGGGCAGACAGAGTGTGTACCAGAATGTCAATGGAAATATCGGATGACCCAAAAATTGTAGATGTTGTTGAAGGATTAATTTCTAGATTACAGATAGAGGTAGAACAATTTTTTGGAGTAAAGGTTCAGGCAACTGGACCAGCAATAGTGAGATGGCCAGTTGGTACAAGACAAGATCCTCACGCAGATAAAGAATTGCACGAGGGGCCAGATGCTGGAACCCCAAATGATTTTCCACATTATGATATAGCTTCATTATTTTACTTTAACGATGACTATGAAGGCGGAGAACTATTTTTTCCAGTACAGGGTATAGAATTTAAACCAGTTGCTGGGTCAGCATACTTTTTCCCAGGAGATAGATGGTATGTCCACGGAGTAAGGCCGATTATATCAGGAGGAAGATTTACCTCCCCATTTTTCTGGCAAATATTAGAACACACTGGAAATAAAAAGTGGGAGCCAGTGCAACAATGACTTTAGAGTATAAAGAAATATACCCAAAAATTTTTGTGTATAGCAATCCATTTAAAGACATAAACCTTCTTACAAAAACTATAATTGAATCCGAAACAAATCCAGAAGGATCAATCTTGAGTGATTGGAAAGGCTGGTACACATTTGGCAAAGAAGTTAATATGTTAAATTTTGACGGAAAGCCAGATAATGACAGAACTAGAACAGAAAAAGAAATGTGGGAAGACGTTGTTAATGTATTTTATTCAACAACGCAACATTATTCAGAAATACATAACGTTCCAATAGAAAAAGATAAAATTGTTCATAATGATGTAGAGCAAAAAGATATGAAATTGTGGCAAATGATGGGGCCTTCAATATGTAAGTATGAAATTGAATCTGGAATAGATGATAATATTTTTGATTTAGCGATGCATATGCATACAGATTATCAAGTTGAGTATGAAAACAATAGAGGGTATAAATTTACTGTTACTGCAACTATGTATCTTAATGACGATTATGATGGTGGCGGAGTAGATTTCCTTGTAGGAGAAAATAAACTATTTTATTATAAGCCTAAAGCTGGTGACGTTTTAGTTTTTCCAGCAGGTGATCCAAACTATTTGTCGGAGCCAGGAGAGCTTTATAGACATGGAGTAAGAAAGACATATGGAAAACCAAAATACTTTATAAGAAATCATTGGCAGAGATTTTATGAGGGTTCCGAAGAATGGCTAAAGCAAGAACAAATTTATGGAAAAGATGCTTGGGCGGAAATAGAGCGTGGTAGAATTAAAGAAGGTATAAATAGCGGAGCATATCAACCACTTGACTATGCAAAAATTTCTGAAACAGCAGAGAGGATACAATGACATACAACTTAGACAGCCAAACAAGAATTAAAGAAGATGTTTTAATTTTTGAAAACTTTCTTACTGAAGAAGAGTGTAGCAATATATTGAAATATTGGGAGCATTCTACAGATAAAGGCACTTTACAGTGGGACCCTATTTCATTTTATGACTCATTTGCGTCCAATCTACCAGATGATGAAGATAAATTAAATTTTAATTTACCATCAGATTTTTTTACAGTATTACAAGATAAAATTCAAGAAGGTACTGCTATATGCAGGGGCAAGCCAGTTAAACTAGTAAGTTACCATTGCCAAAAATGGGTGGAAGGTGCTTATGCGGGATTCCATTCTGATAACACTGCGATAGATTCTGTCGAGTATAATTCCTTTGAAAGAAGTAAGTGGGCAGCATTTCTATATCTAAATGATGATTTTGAAGGCGGAGCTTTAAATTTTAGAGATCATGATATTACCATTCAGCCTAAAACTGGAATGCTGGTAGCATTTAATGGCGGGCATCACAACATTCATGAAGTACAAATGGTAACTAAAGGAGAAAGATGGACCATAGGATCATTTTGGGATAATGAAGAGGCAGAATATGATGAGGCAAAAAGAGCACTTTGGGAAGAAGATATTGCTGAGCAAAGAAAGAGGCAGGCAGATGATGCTGCAAAGTGGGCAGAGATGAAAGAGCGTGGAGAAAGAATGCTCCCAGGACCAGATCAAACCGATAAAAAAGAAGTAGCACTTAAAGTGGGAGGCAACAATTAAAATGACAAAAACAACTGTATTAGATAATGGAATGATTAGAGAAGAACTGCATCCTCAAGTTTATTATTACAGAAATGCTATTCCTAATGTGAAAGAGTGGCTAGACGCAGTAAATGATTCTGAAAATCATCCAGAAATGTTTCCACTTCTTACCCCCTGGAATCAATGGGACGTCGATTCTAATAGATCTATGGGACACCCATATGTTTACGGGTATAAAAAGCTCTGTTTGCTGAATAATGTTTATAATATAGATAAAGATGTTTCTGATGAAGCAAAAGAACTTTTCATAAAAATAAGAGACCCATTGTTTAATGCTGTTAGGGCTGTATGTGAAGACTATAAGCGGGAACAGAATATAGATAGAGATTTAATTTTATTGGAGCAGTTTGGTGTCCATAGATATAGGTCTGGTAACTATATGGGGGTCCACCATGACTCTCAAGAAGGAGATACAAGACTTCTTTACTCCTTGGTTGTTTGGCCAAATGATGATTATGAAGGTGGAGAACTTTCATTTAGCATTAGAGATGGAGTTGTGACTGGAACTACAGAGGCACTAGAAGATGATTTGCTTCATCCAGAAAACGAAGGAAAGTTTGATTTTTATATAAAACCAGAGGCTGGAAGCATAGTGATATTCCCATCACCTTCACCATTTAGCCATACTGCACATTTAGTTAAATCAGGATGGAAGTATATGCTTCCTATGTTTTGGATAGATCCAAATGGAGAAGATGCATTATTTAAGCAAGATCCAAATTGGCAACCAGAATTTGTTTATCCAGACAAAGAAGATCTTTTTAAATAATTTTGAAAATGGTATAATTTACTAGGAGGAAATATGATAGCAGAAAAACTTTTTGACAAGGTATATTATTACAAAAATGTACTAGAGGATCCTAAAAAATTGGTAGACCTAATCGAGTCTACACAATCTGATAATTTTTCAAGCTTTATAACAAGCTGGGAAGAGTGGTCAGCTTGTAGTGGAGAAATGTATATTTATGGAGAACACAAAAGAATAAAATGTTTGTCATTGGACCAAATAACAAAAAATTGTAAAGAAGATATATTGGATGATGCTAAGTATATTTATAATCAAATTTTTGACGGCATGAAAAGGGTTTGCGAAGATTACGCAAAACAGGTAGACGATGATGCAAAAATAATTTTAATGACCGATACAGCAGTTAAAAAATATATGCCAGGTACATTTATGGGCTCTCATTTTGACCAGCAAGAAGGCGATAAAAGACTAAGATATTCATTGGTTATGTATCTTAATGACGACTATGAAGGTGGCGAGCTATCATTTAATGTTAAAGATGGAGTTCTAACTGGCTCTGACTATGCTGCCATAGAAGACTTTAACGATGAAAGAAATAGACAAAGAACCATGTTTGGAATAAAACCAGAGGCAGGAAGTGTTGTTATTTTCCCTTCAACAGATCCATATAGCCACACGGCACATCTGATTAAAAGCGGAAACAAGTATATGGTTCCCTCATTTTGGCTTAACAAAGGTCAATACGTAGACGGCGTTTTTGTACCAGCATAGAAAGATAAAAAAATGGCAATGTATGTTTTTCAAGAACTTTCTCCGAAAGTTTTTTACTTTACGTATTGTTTACAAGAAATTGGCAATTATATAAAATTTATTGAAGAAACAGAGTCTGATCCATCAAGACATAATTTGATAAGTAATTGGAAGCCAACTGAATGGGGGGCTGAAAAAAGTTTTTCCTCAGACTTTTCAAATGAGCAAAAACCAATAGATGGAAGAACTTTATTTCTAGTCAATAATTTAAAAGCTACATTTCATCATTGTTTTAGTCAATATAAAATTTTTAACAATATAACAGAAGACGTAAATTTAGACACGTCGTATTTTGTTAAAAAAATTGATAGTGAAAAGTTTTATCAAGATTCAGTATCAAGCAGTAAATATACAGCAACATTATATATAAATAGTTCTTTTGACGGCGGAGAAGTTACAGTCCAAGGTAAACCTTCATTTAAACCAGAGGCTGGAAGTATAATTATTGCTCCTTCAGACTTTAAAATTGAAGAAGGTATTGCAAGAAATAACTCTCGATACATTGCAAAAGGATACTGGGTCTAGTTGATATTCCATGTAGTTTCTTTGCCACATACACAAACAACTAAAGATTTTGTTAATTGTGCATATACAGAAAAAGTACGTAGATTTTGCAATATGATGAAATCGTTAGGTCATACAGTTTATCTTTATGCTGGAGAACAAAATGAAGCAGACTGTGATGAATTAATTACATGCATAACAGAAGAGCAAAGAATTAAATCATTAAAAGGTAAACACTTTACTTCTGGCTCCTTCGATTCAAGACAACCACATTGGATGCTATTTAATGCAAACGTTGTTAGAGAAATACAAAAACGTGCAGGCAAAAAAGATTTTATATGTTTAATTGGTGGAAGTGCACAAAAAATAATTGCAGATAGTTTTCCAGAAATGATATCTGTTGAGTTCGGTGTAGGTTACGCTGGAGTATTTAGTAAATTTAGAGTATTTGAATCGTATTCTTGGATGCATTCAATATATTCACAATATAAAAATGCTTCTGAAGCTGATGGCCACTTTTTTGATGCTGTGATTCCAGGCTACTTAGACCCAGAAATGTTTCCGCTGGTAAAAGAAAAAGAAGATTATTATTTTTTTATAGGAAGACTTATAGATCGTAAAGGTTGGAAAATTGCTCAACAGGTCTGTGAAAAACTTGGTAAGAGATTAATAGTTGCTGGACCTGGAGAATTTAGCGGATACGGAGAGTATGTTGGTCCAGTTGGACCAGAAGAAAGGGCAAAGCTTATGGGTAATGCCATTGCCACATTTGTTCCAACATTGTACATTGAGCCTTTCGGCAATGTTAATATTGAGTCACAGGCTTGCGGCACTCCAGTAATTACAACTGACTGGGGTGCATTTACGGAGACTGTAGAGCAAGGAAAGACAGGATATAGATGTAGAATGTTTGAAGATTTTTGCAAGGCGGCAGAGGACGTAAAATCCTTGAACCCAGAGTATATAAGAAATAGAGCAATTTCGCTTTATTCAGTAGATACTGTAAAATATCAGTATGAGAAATACTTCTATAATTTGTCAAAATTATGGGGGGAAGGCTGGTATGAGGAAGATATTATAACTCACCAGATGGTATAATAAAAAATATGGCACCTAGCACATCGGGATTAAATTTTCATTATCCCCTACAGACAGATCCACCAAATGTTCCAGCAGATTTACAAACACTAGCTGAACAGATAGATGACTATTTAGAAACACATTCTGGACCTACAGGCGCAACAGGACCAACTGGTTCAGTTGGTGCTACAGGTCCAGTTGGTGCAACAGGCGCTACAGGCGTTCAAGGATTAACAGGAGCAACTGGCCCAACAGGTGCAACAGGTCCAGTAGGCGCAACAGGTTCTACAGGTCCAGTTGGTGCAACAGGTTCTACAGGTCCAGTTGGTCCTACTGGTGTAACTGGCCCACAAGGTATTCAAGGAAATGTTGGCGCAACAGGTGCAACAGGGTTACAAGGTATTCAAGGAAATGTTGGCGCAACAGGTGCTACAGGTACAGTAGGTGCAACAGGTCCAATTGGACCTACAGGCGCAACAGGACCACAAGGTGTAACTGGCGCAACTGGTCCACAAGGTGCAGGCGTTACAATTAAAGGATCTTTAGCAAATGTATCCGAACTTCCACTAACAGGATCTCTTGGCGATGGCTATGTAATTGATGGAGATTTGCATATATGGGATGGATCACAATGGATTAATGTTGGACCATTACAAGGTCCAGTAGGTGCAACAGGTTCAGTTGGTGCAACTGGCGCAACAGGGCCAGTTGGTGCAACAGGAGCAACAGGTGCAACAGGTGCAATTGGCGAAATAGGTGCAACGGGAGCAACGGGTCCAGTTGGTAACACAGGTTCAATTGGTGCAACAGGTCCAATTGGTGCAACAGGTGTACAGGGAATTCAAGGTGATGTTGGTGCAACTGGACCAGATGGAGCAACAGGCCCAATTGGCGCAACAGGCGCAACAGGTCCAGTTGGTGCAACAGGTCCAATTGGAGCAACAGGCGCAACAGGTCCAGTTGGTGCAATAGGCGCAACAGGTCCAGTTGGTGCAACAGGTCCAGTAGGAGCAACTGGCCCAACAGGTGCAACAGGTGCAACAGGAGTAGGTGCAACTGGCCCAACAGGTGCAACAGGTCCAGCTGGTAACTTTGGCGGAGCAACATTTGATTACACATACAGTACAACAATTACAGCAGCAGATCCAGGAGTGGGTTTTGTAAGATTTAATAACGCAATAGTTTCAAGTGCTACAGCAATGTATATTGATTCATCAAATGACTCTTCAACAAATATATCCTCATTTTTAAACACAATTGATGACTCTACGTCAACAATTAAAGGACATTTTAGAGTATCAAAGAAAAACGATGATTCTGTCTTTGCATTGTTTACAATATCTGGACTTTCAGATAATACTGGATGGTTTACTGTATCTGGATCGTATGTATCAGGTAATGCAGCAACATTCAGTAATAATGACGACATAGTAATCACCTTTGCCAGAACTGGAGATAAAGGTGACACTGGTGCCACAGGCCCAGTTGGCGCAACAGGTGCAACAGGACCAATTGGTGCCACAGGCCCAGTTGGCGCAACAGGTGCTAGTGGAACAGCAAGCACTGTTGCTGGCCCAACAGGAGCAACTGGACCACAAGGTTCAGTAGGAGCAACTGGACCAACTGGACCAGTAGGGGCAACAGGCGCAACAGGACCTGGAAGCGTTAATGTTTACTCTAATGGAATGACTGCAGTCGGAAATAAAATTTTTTATGGTACTTCAGCTACACCACCAACAGCTACAGCAACAGGCGATATATATATACAGCATGAGGCATAACCATGACAAACAGAATATGGAATGGCTCAAGTTGGAAAGAATACAAAAATCTAAAAGTTTTTAATGGAGCATGGAAAGATGCTGCCAAAGGATGGGTTAATACATCTACAGGATGGAGACAGTGGTATCCAGAATATCCAGTATTAATAACCTCTCCAACAATAACAGGAAGTAATATTCAAGGAAATACCTTAACAGTTTCAGATGGAACCTGGAGAGGCTTTCCTAGCGACAAAGCATTTTCATACACAACTACAGCCTATCAATGGCTAAGAAATGGTTCAAATATTTCTGGCGCTAATGGAAATCAGTATGTTACGGTTTCTGCAGATATCGGTAATGCTATAACATGTAGAGTTACAGTAAGCAATGGTAGAGGTCCAACTCCATCTACAACATCAAATAGTTTAATAATTCAAGCATCAACTTATACATTAACATATAACGCTAACGGAGGAATTGTATTAGGAAATTCCTCAACTTCTACAACTGTTACCGCTGGGCAATCAGTTTCACTTCCAAGTGCGTCAAGAGATTACCACACATTTAATGGCTGGTACACTGCTACTTCTGGAGGAACATATTTAGGTACAACTGGAAACAACTATACACCACCTTCAAATATAACAATATACGCACAATGGTCAGCTATATCGTATTCTGTTTCTTTTAATGCCAACGGTGGTTCTGTTTCACCAACATCTGCAAACGGAACAAATGCTGGAGGAATTTCTTTACCTACGCCAAGTAGAACTAATTACGCTTTCTTAGGTTGGTATACAGCAGCATCAGGTGGAACTTATGTTGGTGGCGGAGGATCAGTATATTACCCAACATCCTCAACTACCTTGTATGCACAATGGTCTATAATTACTTACAGTATTTCTTGGAATGCTAACGGTGGCTCTGTTTCTCCTACTTCAAGTTCTGTAAACTCTGGAGATTTAGTTACTGCACCAACACCAACAAGATCTGGATATACTTGTACTGGATGGTGGAATAATACATCTGGAGGATCTAAAATAGTTGATGCTGGATCAAGCTTTTCTCCCAATTCATCTCAAACTTTATATGCTCAATGGACAGTAACCCCATTAGTTCCAACCATAGGAAGTTTAACTGTAACAAATAGCGGTACGCTAACATATGTTAATTGGACTGTAGACTATCAAGATTATTGGTCAATGTCTGTAAGTCCATCAACTGGTGGCGCTGGAGGAGGAACATCATTTAGTGGTACAGCAGATGCAGATAGACAAAAATATATTGGAACACATACCGCTGGAACAACATATAGCATTTCATTAACAGTTACCTCATCTACTGGACACACAGATACAGAAAGCATTTCTTGGACTGCCCCAGGTGGTGGAGGTGCAACCGCACCAAGCACTCCAACAAATGCAACTAACACATACTCAACTGGACCTTCATGGACTGGAACATGGACAGCCTCTACTGGATCAACCCCAATAACTTACTATTGGACACTTTATCAATCTTCATCAAACGGTGGAACTATTAATTCAACAGCAAGCGGAAACACAACAGGAACTTCATTTACTCAATCAATGAATTCTGGAAATGGATTGTGGGCATATTTTACTGTGTATGCCTCTAACTCAGCAGGAAATTCTGGCGTTGCCACATCGAATTGGTCTTAATATGGAAGAATTAGAATATAGAAAATCAATTATACTTAATTTAATATCTAACTGTGATATTCACATTAATGTTTTAGAAGAAGATATATTAAAAAATCCAAATTCTAATATAGAAGGAAAAACACCTAGAACAGAAGTATTGCAAGATTTTTATAATCAAAAAAATTTATTAGAGCAAGAATTATCTGATATAAATCAGTTAATAAATTAATGTAGGAGGAAAAATGCCAGATTATCAAGAGCTTACAGATAACGAAAAAAATCAAATAAGAATAAGCGCTATTAGAAATTTAGAGTATGCAATGTATTCAGCAGAGATAGAGATACTTCTTGAAAAAGTAAAAACAAATCCAGATCAATCTAAAATATCTGAATTAGAAGCTCAAATTAAAGAAAAAGAAAATCAAAAACTGGCCTTATCTTAATGTCTTATAGATCTGTAATATTAAGCGATTACCCATTAGCATATTATCCATTAGATGATTTTACCTCATCTAGCTCAATGGGCTATACAGACCTACTTGCACAAAATGATGATTATCAAGACATACTTACAAATTATGAAACATATCAAGATATAACTGGAACAAAACCATTAACTTATGCAGAATTACTACTTACATACGGGACATACGCTGATGTGTCTGCTGCATATGCGTCATATTCAAATTTAGGTGGAGACATTGCATATGATAATTCTGAATGTCAAAATAATGGTAAATATGTGGGACGTCCAAAATCTTCAGTTTTACCTTTAGTAAAAGGAAATTCGGCTGGCTCAACTATAAGCGATTCAAATTATATAGAATATACTATAGATAAAGATTATTCTGGACAAACAAACATAAGCAAGTTTGCTACATCGGATTCTTACGATAGCGACTTTACAATTGAATTATGGTTTAAACCTAATATTTCTGGTAACTTCAACACACCGCTTTTTGCTGATAAAACTACAGACCATGAGGTTGGATTGTTTTATTATAAAGGCAATATAGTATTTCAAGTAGATCAAGAAAAAATAGAATACACAATTCCATATAAAGACAAGGCGTTTTTTGTAACCGCAAATTACACTCCCACTGAATTATTTTTGTATATAGATGGGAAATTTAAAGTTAATAAAAAAATATCTGGAAACCCTTTTACTAGAACTTCAGTTAATTTTAAAACTGGACCATGCGGTATTGGTCAAAATTTTATTATAAATAGTGTTGCTGTATTCAGGTACTCATTGTCTCAAAACCAAATTAAAAATCATTACAATTCCGCAAAAGGGTTGATGCCATCTCAAATTATAGAAGTTGGCGGCGGAGAATGGTTCAATTTGTTTGACGACAATACCTATCCAGTCTATCAATATGCTTGGCCATCAAACAGGTCATGGCAATTTTTTCTAAATCAAGATTTATATTATGATGAAAATGAAGATTATGTAAGTATATTAAAAACAGAAACTCAGTCTCCAGTAACAATAGTTTTAGAAGATAATATTGTTTTGCCTTCAAACACAATGAATTGTTCAAAAATAGAGTGGGACGGAGATAATGGTATTACTGTTGAAACAAGCGACGACGGAATAAATTATCAGCATTGTATAAATGGAGAAGAAATTCCACAATATAGCATAAATGATTTTAGCTCAGAAAGAAAATTATTTATAAGAGTAACAATGACCACTATTGATGCAAGCAGGTTTAATCCTAGGCTAGACTATTTAATTGTTAAATTTTATAATAATGTAAGAAGGTTGGCAGTAAATGGACCATCTTATATAGAATCAGAAACCCCATTTACAATGGGTAGAGTAAGCTCAGAGATCCTCTGGAGAGACTCTAGGAATGGTTTAAAGGTCCCTACAGGGTCTAATTTTGACATAACCACTACGGACAACGTAAAAACAATAGAGCTCTTCTATACGCCACACACGCTCTCTGGAGCAGGCTCACTGATATTTGCAAGTTCCACATTGTTGTCTTGGGATGCAGACGGTAATTTGGCAAAGGCTAATATACAAGAGATATATGTAAATAATTACAATAGGTCTTCTGTTACAAATGTGGAGGATCTATTTACAGAAAACGATATAAATTATGTCGCTATTACATTTATAGATCCTGTTACTGGTCAAATAAAAATTAATGGATCATCTTTAGGCGGCGGTACCTCTGCAATTTATCAAAATATAGCTATTTATGAGTATCCATTTGATAGTTCAAAAGCATTATCAAACTTCAATCTTTACAGGTATGGAGATGTTTATACAGTATTTGACCTATCAAATGCGTCAGTGTCTATGACAGAATCATCTGTCAATTTATATGATCTGGAATGGCAACTGGTTACAAAGCAATAATTTTGTCATTTTGATTGACAAAAAGCTGGACTTAGGGTCACAAAAGTGATAAAATGTTAACCTATGGAAATTAAAAAGACTAACGCTAAATTTAAAGAAAACGAAACCAGGCTTGGGGTCTATGTTTGGGAGATGCCAGATGGACGATGGATAGGCGATGATGATGGAAATTTTCTTTCAATAGCTTCAATGCGTGGTAATAGAGACAGAATAAATTTACTGGCAAGAGCAGTTAGAGGTTATGGAATTCAAGAGGGGTCCCCAAAATTTCTTGAAGGAAGTAGACAAATTGATGACGAAGAGTTTGAGTACCAAAAGCAAAGACTTAGATGGGGATTAACTCCTGATCCATTAGATATTGGAGTTTATAAAGACGAAACAGCTAAATTAAAGAAGGGTCAAAAATGATTGAATACGAAGAAGATGCAGTTTCAAGCAACATTGAAATATCTAATGTTGCTGATTGGATGAGATTTAATTCTGCAACAACTCAAAAAAATGATGATCCTTTCTCTGTAGAAGGAGAAGAGCTTTTAAAAATTTCTGGATTAGGGCCAGCATTAAGACGAAAAGCGTCTAGAGACATACAAAAGAGATTTACTGGAACTGATGGAACTGCAACTCAACAATTACTAATACAGCAGGCGGTTAGTGGATATGCGCTATTTGATTTAGTGATGCCTGAATATAACTTAGATTACCTTTCATCAATATATGAAATATCTCCATATAATTATGCAGCAATTAATGCCAAGGTTTCTAACATAGTTGGCCTTGGGTTTGATTTTATCGAAAGCAAAAAAACAACAGATTTATTAGATTCAATTGAAGATGAAAAGCAATTAGAAAGAGCACGTAGAAAGTTAAATAGAATTAAACAAGATCTACATCAGTGGCTAGAAGATTGCAATGAAGAAGAAACATTTAAAGAAACACTTATTAAATTTTATACCGATGTAGAGGCTACTGGCAATGGTTATTTAGAGGTTGGCAGAACTACTGCTGGCAAGATAGGGTATATTGGGCATATACCAGCTAAGACAATGCGTGTAAGGCGCCTTAGAGACGGCTTTGTACAATTGCTATATGGTAAGGCTGTATTTTTCCGTAACTTCGGAGACACAGAAACTCCTAATCCAGTGGCAGGAGCAACAGATCGCCCTAATGAAATTATTCATCTAAAAAAATATACGCCTAAAAATAACTATTATGGAATTCCAGATATTATTGCTGCACAAAATGCAATGGCTGGCAATGAGTTTGCTGGTAAATATAACTTAGATTATTTTGAGAATAAAGCTGTCCCTAGATACATTATTACAGTTAAGGGAGCAAAATTGTCTCCTGAATCTGAACGTAAACTGTTGGAATTTTTCCAGGTAGGTCTAAAGGGAAAAAATCACAGGTCTCTCTATATCCCTCTTCCTCCAGATTCTCCAGATTCCAAAACTGAGTTTAAGATGGAGCCTATTGAGGCTGGAACACAAGAATCGTCATTTAACGTTTATCGTCAGTCAAATAGAGATGAAATACTTATGGCACACAGAGTTCCAATTAATAAGGTTGGGACGGCTACTGGAATATCTTTAGCAAATGCTAGAGATGCTGATAAAACATTTAAAGAGCAGGTATGTGCTCCAGCACAAGATATTTTAGAAAAGAAATTAAATAGAGTTATTCAAGAAATGACAGATGCCCTAATTCTTAAATTTAATGAATTAAGTTTGACAGATGAGGATACTCAGTCTAAAATTGATGAAAGATATTTAAGAATGCAAGTAATTACCCCAAATGAAATTCGAATTAGAAAGGGAATGGTCCCACTAGATGGGGGAGACGAGGTAGTTGATTTGCAGGCAAAGGCTGCTGAAATTAAGGCACAGGCCATGCAAAGCAGGGCAAGGGATGGAGAACGTGCCGCTAATTCCCCAGATAATTCTGGAGAAGGCAGAAATGCAAAAGGCGACGGCAGACAAGTTGAGTAGTCCTACTCAACCAGTTATTTGCCTTTAGATATATAGAAGTCTATAATATACACATATGACCATTGAAAAATCACATTGGTCTTCTAACGGAAATGTTATTAATTTATCAGTTCCGTTTACGAAGGTCAACAGAGAAAAAAGAACAGTCTCAGGTTTCGCAACACTAGACAACCTAGATCAGACTGGCGATGTGGTCACGCAAGAAGCAAGCATGAAGGCATTTGAAAGCTTCCGTGGAAATCTAAGAGAAATGCATCAGCCGATGGCGGTTGGCAAGGTCGCATCTTTTAGACCAGAAACTTATTATGATCCAAAAACAAAAGAATTTTATAACGGAGTGTATGTTGATGCATACATTTCAAAAGGCGCACAAGATACCTGGGAAAAGGTTCTTGATGGAACACTTACAGGATTTTCAATCGGCGGTAAAATAATAGACTCAGATACAGAAGTAAATAAGTCTACTGGGCAAAGTGTTCGCTTCATCAAAGATTACTCACTTGTTGAATTATCAATAGTTGATTCTCCAGCAAATGAACTCTGTAACATTTTATCTATTGAAAAAGTCAATGGTCAAATGATTTTCAAAGGTATTGCTGCAGATGTTAAAATGGAAAATATTTTCTATTGTGCAGAAAGTGATTCTGTATTTATGTCAACAGAGTCTGAGTATATTTCACCAGTCACTGGTAAGAAAACAGAACTTATTGGCTGGGTGGAATCAAATGACTATAACAAGTCAAAAGAAATAGATAAGATTCTTGATTCGTATAAATCAAGATTGCAAACGTTGCCTGATACACAAATTGCAAAACAGGCAAACGCAGAAGGAGGTAATGAAGTGGAAAACGTAGAAACAACAAATACTGAAGAGACTGTTGAAAAGTTACGTGCACCAGAAGCAACAGAAGTTGCTGATCAGGTTGTAGTAGCAGAAGAAACACCAGTTGAAAAAGTAGAAGAGTCTGCAGAAACCAACACTTCTGCCGAAGTTCTGGAACAAGCAGCCGATGTATCAGACGCACAGGTTAATGAGCCTGATTTTGCTAAGATGCTTGGCGACCTTAAGGGTTTCTTCTCCGAGACTTTGGAAAAGGCCTCTGAGGCAAACGCAGCTCAAGTTACAACTATTAAAGAAACAGTTGAAACTTTTAGCAAGAGCGTAGATGCTCGAATTTCAGAATTAGCAGAAAAACATACAGCTCTCTCAGATGCAGTAAATGCAATTAAAAACACTATTGATGGTGTTGAGAAGAGAGTAGACGCAGTCGAATCAGAGACTGCAATTAAGAAGTCCTCAGACCTTGGCGGGTCTCAGGAAGTAACAATAAAGAAATCAAAATGGAACGGCACTTTCCTCGGTTCCGTTAGTGAATTGATTAAATAAGGGTAGGTGAAAATAACTAATGAGTAATGAACTATTAGCTAAAGCGGCTGCAGCAGGTACTACTATAACAGGTAGTATGGAAGGCGCAGCAGATCCCACCACTGGAATCCACGTCGGTTCCGAGGGTAAGGGTGGCTTGCTCAATCCAGAGCAGTCCGCAAGATTCCTTGATTACATGTTCGATGCAACAGTAGTCGGAAAATTAGCACGTACAGTTCGCATGCGAGCTGATACTACTGAGATAGATCGTATCGGTGTTGGCGAGAAGCTTATGAAGCTTGCCGCTGAAGCTGAGAACACTGGCAGCAATTCTGCTGTACAGTTCTCAAAGATCTCTCTTACAACAAAGAAGCTTCGTTTGGATTGGGAGCTTTCAACAGAATCTCTAGAAGATAATATTGAAGGTGCCGATCTCGAAGACCACATTGCAAGACTTATGGCAACACAGGCAGGTAACGACCTTGAGGACGTAGTCCTTAATGGAGATACTTCGCTTTCATCAGACAATCTTTACAAGGCCTTCGATGGTATTGTGAAGCTTGCTAAGGCCAACGGTCACGTTGTAGATGCAGACGGAGACGCAGTCTCACGTGCTGTATTCAATAACGCACTTAAGGCTATGCCACGTAAGTACAAGCAGCGCAGACCAGATCTTCGCTTCTTGTCAGGATCAAATCTAATTCAGGATTATTTGTATTCAACATCACAAAATATCCAGAATGTTAACCCACAAGATATTGCTGCAAGCATTATCCGTGGAGACACTGCAGGATTAGGTGGTCCAGCTGGATTCACAGCGCCATTTGCATTTGGTATTCCAATTGTTGAAGTTCCTCTATTGAAGGAAACTCAGGGTGCTGACAATGATCTTGGCGATATCCACTTGACATTCCCAAATAACGTCGTTATTGGTATCAAGCGTGATGTAACAGTTTATCGCTTCTTCTGGCCAAAGAAGGACTCCATCGAATATACAATGTATACTCGTGTTGGATGCCAAATTGAGCAGGCAGATGCGTGGGTCGTTGTTAAGAACGTTAAAGTTGCTTCCTAATTAATAAATAGGATTAAAACTGCTGAAAAGCCCTCAAATTAATTTTTGGGGGCTTTTCCTTTTAACCCACTAATGCTATAATTTATTTACATACCAAAGGAGTAAATATGTCATTTGACACACTGAAGGTAAAAGATTTAAAGCAAATTGCTGAAGATTTTGCCGTAGACACAGATGGACTAAAAAACAAAGCAGATATTGTTGCCGCATTGGCAGAAGAAGGCGTAACTTGGTCAGTCTATCAAAATACACTTAAAAATATAGAAGACTCAAAAGAAGAGGCACCAGAAGTTTTACCTAAATTTGATCCTAACCAGGAATTAAATGAGGACATGGTTTTAGTTAGAATGACTAGAGCAAATTATAGATATGATATTGCAGGACATACGTTTACAAAAGAACATCCTTTTGTAGCTATGAAACCTGAAAAAGCGCAACAAATTTTTGATAAGGAGGAAGGGTTTAGATTAGCAACTCCAAAAGAGGTACAGGAGTACTACAACTAAGCTTTATTGATGGCAGAAATATATAAAGGTGTAAGTACAGCAGTAACAAATAAACTTTTTTATAGAGGCGAACCTGTTACTCCAGACTCTGACGTTACTGTAAAGGTTCACGACATAACAGAGGATCCTTTAATTTCTCCACCTATTAATCCTAATACAGTAGTTTATGATTTTATAGCCGAAGCAGACGAAACAGATGTTGGCTCATATAAATTTTATTTTCCATTATCTGCTTTAGGCAGAGATAGAAAATTTAGAATAGAGTGGACTTACATATATGGATCTCAAGCTTCAGTTCAAGAATCTTATATTGATGTTGTTACGCCATACGTTTCTGTACAAGAGGCGATAGAAGACCTGAATCTTGGTTCAGATGCTAACGACCCAAATCATAAAACATATCATGAAATTCGTATGGCAGAAAAATATGCAAGAAAAATGGTTGAATATTATACTGGTCAAAAATTCTTTTTATTTGATGATACATTTACAGTAATGGGCAATGACTCAGATACTCTGCCACTTCCTAGAAAATTACATACACTACATACATTACACCAAAATGATCAATTGTGGATAGATAATTTAGATGGTATTAATCATTTGGGTTATGTTATAGAGCCAACAACAAGCGGGTTTGGAATTAAAGTAAACCAATCAGCTTTTTTAGATAACGATGCGTATATTGCAAATGGAATGGTGCCACCATCTATTCATGACGTTTCTCCAAATATATTTAGAAGAGGCAAGCAATATAAAGTTTATGCCAGGTTCGGCTGGGATTCTGTTCCAGATGAGGTGGAGCAAGCCACCATTGAAATTATGAGAATGTATTTTTCACAAGATCGTTTATGGAAAGACAGGTATGTAAATAAGATATCGACAACAGATTGGAATTTCCAATATGGTTCAGATGCTTTTAGCGGAACTGGGTCAGCCTACGCAGATAAATTACTGCTTGATTATGTTGTCACTCAAATGGTTGTGGTATAGTGTTCGGTATAGTAGATGGCTTAATGTCTATGAAATTGGATGTCTATAGACAAGAAGAAGAGCAAGATCCCGATACGGGATTAATGAAAAGAAACTTTATGTATTATAAAACTTTAAATTGCTATGCTCGTGGAATTATTAGTAAAAGCACTAATAGAAATTTAGACAAACAGGCTTTTGGAAATCAGTATTCTAATGAGCAATTTATAGAAGTTAGAACTGCAGAAAGATTGACTATAAGAGAAAAGATTAAAAATATTCGTGATGCTGAAGGCAATCCAATATGGTACGAATTAAATTATCCAAATGACACAGCTACAGTTTTTGAGGTCATAGGAGCAACTCCAATAACAGATCCCTTTGGAAATGTTGTAGGGTATAACACTTCATTAAGAAGATCGGAGAATCAGCAAATTGGCTTCTGAGGCATTAGCTCTACAGGCTGCTAGCGGATTAGTTAATTTAATGGCTGGCAAGCCAGTCGATGGCGCAATTAAAGACAGTACTGTTGCACAAATATCTGCTGCTGTTTTTTATAAAACGAATGTCCTTGCAAAATTAACTTCTAATGTAGCGTTTCAAAAAGCTTTCAGCAAGACAATATTTGATCAGATACAACAAGATTTTGGTGATTATATTGATGCAAAAGCACGTACATCTCCCAGATCATTACATCACGTTTATGAATGGAAAAGGACTGGAGATAAATCTGCTAGGCTTTTTAAATTAAAAAAAGTAGATGAGTCTGGATTATCATTTAGAATTAATTACGAGCTATTAGATTCAGTCTCATTCGTACCAGCTGAGTCATCTAACAGCAGACACGTTTTTGTAAAAAAAGCTTCTGTTATGGAATCTGGTAAAACTGTTATAATAACACCAAGACATTCAGAAAGATTAGTTTTTAATATTGATGGCAATGTTATATTTATGCCTAAAGGCGAATCTGTTACAGTAACAAAACCAGGCGGGGCTGCTACAAAAAATTCTTTTCTTGCCTCATATAAATATTTTTTTACAGGACAGCTAGTAAACATGTCAATTAAAAAATCTGGTTTTCAAAGATTATTTAATTCTGCCATGACAAAGGCATTATCAACTCCAGTTCAAATTAAAACTGTGAAGTATAAATTTTCACCAAACAGCATTGCAAGCGAAGCGGACGCAGCATTAATAGCAGCATTTTCGGGGGTAGCAAATGCCTAATTATAAACTAGATGCGATGTTTGAGTTAAGAAAGTATCTTTGGAATAAAATGAAAGCAGCCTCAATATTTGATGAGCATACATATTATGCAGATAATCTAAAAGAAACCATGGTGCCAATTATTCCAGTTCAACAGGTTCCAGAAATGAATCAATTTTTGAGCGGGAAGAAGCATATAATCTATGACAAGATAGGAATGTCCTACAAAGACAATTGGCTAATATGTTGCGAACAAATATTATTTACTGTATATGCTACAGACATGATAGACATAGTAGAGATAAGAAACTTTATGACTGATGAGTTTAGAAGGATGGACGAGTCTGCTAGGGATATAAATTATTGGTCTGGGCTATCTGACAAGTTTAAATTTCATAGTATATTTATAGCCGATATATCTCCCACAAAACCTTCTGAAGAAGTACAAGGATTTTTGGCCTCAGATATAGTATTAGAAATACAATATTCAAGAATTACTGATTCTTCAGGCAGATTTGCCTGATTTGCTTTAGGCCACATTATACTTTAAAATTAGTCTTAGAGGAAAGGGCCTAGCCAGCCACAATATATATATATTTATTTCATGAAATAGGAGGAAAAAACATGGCAAAATACAATGAGGCCAGAAACATCATCGTTGGTGCTTCTCCGCTTTTTTTGTCCACAACAGATTCGACACAAGGCTCTGACTACAGCGCAGACCTAGTGCCAAACGATGCTGATTTGGGTGGAGTTGCATTCGCTAATGGAGTTTCTTATACTAAGACTCTTAATGATGCATACGATTCAAATTCAGCTACAGCTAAATGGAGAAACGTTGGTTATACCAACAATGGTCTTCAAATTACCTATAATCCAACATATGACTCTGTTACCGTAGATCAGTTGCTTGATACAGCTAAGCTTTTCAAGTCTGCTATGGAGGTTATGATTGCAACAGAAATGTCCGAAGGTACACTAGCAAATATTCTAGTTGTTTTTGGACAAGGAAACGATACATTAACATCAACAGGTTCTGGAACAGGTGCAACAGACACTTTGGGTCTTGAAGCAGGAGCTCTTGGCGTACAGCCAACAGAGCGTCAATTAGTTGCTGTAGGAAATGCTCCTACAACAGCAGATGACGGTACTGCATTAGCACGTACAGAGCGTATTTATTATGCTCGTCGTGTATTGTCAGTACAGCAATCACAGTTCTCGCTTGCTCGTACCACACCAACAACATTCCCAGTAACATTCCGTCTTCTTCCAAAGAGCCAGTCTTCAAATACAGTTGGAACACCAGCTGCATATAAAGACTACACTGGAAAAGAATACGGCGTAATTATTGATCGTGTTCTTGAAGTTTAATAATTAATTTAATTATTAATAAATAGCCCCCAGAAATGGGGGCTTATTTATTGTATCTGTAATACCCTTATGCTATAATAATTTAGAATCCTAAAGGAGGATAAATTGGCTACAACAGTATATGACGTAGAAGAAATTCAATTACAGAATGGCGCAAAAGTCACTCTAAAGCCGCTTACGATTAAAGAGCTTCGTAAGTTTATGACGGCAATTCAAAAGACAGCAACAGTTCAAAACGAAGATGAGACACTAACTATTCTTATCGACGCTTGTGCAGTGGCATTAGAAAAGCAACTACCAGATTTAGTTGCTGATCGTGATGCATTAGAAGACGCATTGGACGTCCCAACAATCAACCGCATCCTTGAAGTTTGTGGAGGTATTAAAATGGACGACCCAAACCTGATGGCGGCAGCGGTTCTAGCTGGTCAGAACTAGATATTGCCGCACTATTAGGAGAACTATTTCTTCTTGGTAACTGGAAAAGTTACGATGAAATAGAGAGCAGCCTTTCAATGCCAGAAGTGCTTTTAACATTAAAAGCAAAACAAAAGGCTGATCAAGAAAATAGAATATTCTTGGCATCACTACAAGGTGTAGACCTGAGAGATGGACAAGATAAAGAGGAGACCAAAACTTTTGACGATGTCCGAAGAAAAGCTATGGGTATTGATACAAGCGCTGACGATGTAGTTTCACTACGAGGTGCATTTGCCGCAGAAGCTGGATTCGGAGTTGGAATGGGGTTGGGCTACTCTAAGGAGTAATTGTATAAATGGCTGATGAACAAATAGTAACTAGTATAGTCGCTAAAGCCGACTTGTCTAGCCTTGTGTCCGAAGTACACAGGGTAACTGCCAGCCTACAACAATTACAAAGAGAATTAATTGCTTCAAATAAGTCTATAGCCGCTTCAACCAAAGTAGCAAACAATGCGTTTAGAGATACTTTGGTTCAAAGCGGCCTATTCTCTAGCCACTTTGTTAATCTTAACTCAGATGTAAATAAATTTGGTAAAAATTTAGATACTGGGAGATTAAAGTTAAGAGATTATTTTTCAACATTTCAAACACATCTAAAAACATCTAAAGGGTTAATTAGAGAGCTTGCTAAAGAACAGGTAATGCTTGAGAATGCAATTCTGCAACCATTAGGCAGAAATGCACAAGGATTAATGCAGTACAATGTGCATGTCCCAAGAGGCCTAGATGCAATAAAAAATAAATCTCAATTAGCTCGTATGGAGCTTCAGATATTTAATAAAGCATTACTAGAAGGTTCGACATCATTAATTAACTGGGGTAAAAATACTCAGTGGGCAGGTCGTCAATTAACTGTAGGTTTAACTGTTCCTCTTACCATGTTTGGAGCAGCAGCCGCAAAAGCATTTAAAGAAGCAGATCAAGAATTAACAAGATTAGTAAAGGTTTATGGAGACATAGCTGGTACATCAGCAGAAGAACTAGGCAGAATCAGAAAAGATGTAACCGCAACTGCAAAAGAATTATCTAGCGCAATGGGTGTGAGTTTTAAAGAAACTTTGGCACTTGCTGCTGACGTAGCAGCTACTGGTAAAACTGGCCAAGATTTAATTGCTTCAGTAAAAGAAACTACGAGACTTGCAGTTCTTGGTGAAGTAGATAGGCAAGAAGCAATGAAAGCAACTCTTGCAATTCAAACAGCATTTAAATCAAACACAGAAGAATTAACTGAATCAATTAACTTTTTAAACGCAGTAGAAAACCAAACTTCAACAACTCTAAATGATTTAGTAGAAGCTATTCCTAAAGCTGGTACAGTAGTAAAGCAATTAGGTGGTAGCGTAGAAGACTTAGCATTATACATTACAGCAATGCGTGAAGGTGGCGTTAATGCGTCTGAAGCCGCAAACGCATTAAAGTCTGGTCTTGCTTCTATGATCAATCCGACAAAACAAACAATTGGGGTTATGTCTGATTTTGGAATCGACATAATGGGAATGGTTGCAAGAAATACTGGTAACACCACTGGAATGATTTTGGATTTGCAGGCAGCATTAGAAACTTTAGATCCATTAAGTAAGGCAAGAGCATTAGAGCAAATGTTTGGAAAGTTCCAGTTCGCCAGAATGGCAGCTTTATTTAATAACTTAAATAAATCTGGAAGCCAAACTGTTCAAGTTATGGAACTAATGAATGCCACAGCAGGAGAACTTGCTTCAGTGGCTGGTCGAGAATTAAGTCTAGTTACTGAGTCAGCTTCTGGAAAATTTAAGAGAGCTGTTGAATCTCTAAAAGCAAGTATGAGTGGAATCGGTGAGCAATTCTTAGAATTTGGAACCAAAGTTTTAAACGTATTTGAAAAGATTGTTAACTTTTTTAACAACCTTCCTGGCCCAGTTCAAAAATTATTAGCATTATTCGGCGGAGTAACAGCCATAGCTGGTCCTTTGATTATGATAACTGGTGTTCTTGCAAACTTCTTTGGCTATATAACTAAGGGCATTGTATTAATGAGGTCTTTCTTCCAGGGAACAAAGGGATGGAAGATGTTGACGCCAGAAATGATTGCAGCAGAAAAAGCTGCAAGAATGGTAGAGAAATCATTTTATTCGGATGCAGCGGCAGCAAATGTGTTGCATACAGCTTTACAAAAATTAATATTTGATTACGCAAGTTTAAAGACGTCTATGGCCGCTGGAGTCATACCAGTTAATCCAACAGTATCTACAGTTGGCGGAAGTACAATTATTCCTGGAGTTCCTGGAATGAGAAGAGAAGTTGACCCTACAAGTGCTTACGCTGGAGAATTAGAGACAAGAGCAATGTCTCACATAAATCCAAGAGATCCAAATAATCCAGCATCATTAATGGGCGTTGTGCCAGGAGCTATTCCAGTAAATAGAGGCATAGGAAGAACTCCTCAAATATACATGAGTGAAAGACTCCCAGATATAGAAGGTCTAACATCTGTTAAGGGAATATCTACAGGTATTGTTTCAGGAGAAGCTGCCAGATTCCATGCGTTAATGGCAACTCTTGGAATGCAAACTCAAGAAGAAGTTGCTGCTTTAAAGAAAACAGTTGCACTTGGTGGAACTGTAAGCAAAGAACTATTAGATACGTTTGACGATATATTGCCAATAACAGCTAAAATTGCAGACGGTGCAGCAGTACAGTCCGCAGCAATTGTTGGAGAGCTAAGAGCTGGAACAATAACTATTGAACAGGCAAGAGCAAAAATTATTGCTCTTAATGCACAAATAGATGCAATGCTTAGAGAGCAAGTTGGTTTATACGCAGCATCAAAGGGAAGAACAATTGACTTTACAAAAGCCCCCTTGATGGATCAGCCAGTAGTAGATGCTAGTGGACAATTTACATTAAGAGATTTATTTAAAAAAGAATCCAACAAGGGTGTCCTTGAAGAAATTGGAAGACTTCGTGGCATTAGGACATTTGGAGCTCCATACAGTATTGAAACAACAAGACTTCCTAAATTCGCAACAGGTGGAGACATCGAAGGATTTGGTCCAAATAAAACTGTAGTGTCTGGCCCAACATCAATTAATTATGATGACAGAATAGCAAGTTTACCAGTAGATGGATATGTTTTAAATCAGTCTGCCTCTATGAATCCAAATAATCAATGGATTAGAAATATAGCTCCATCAACTTATACTTCTTCTGGACCAACAATAGAGGCAGCAGTAACTCCTGGAGAAATAGTTTTAGGCCCTGGAATACATAGAGATCCATTATTGTATGCAGCAGTAGATGCTGCAAATAATGGATATAATTTGGGCGGCGGAATAATAAATACCATTAGAAGAGGATACGGAAGATCAATAGGGTCAAGTGATTTAAGAGATTTATATTCTAAGATATTTAGAGTAGAATCTAGAGTATTAAGTTCTCCAAATTGGGAACAAGAAGTTAGATTAAGAAGTATTATGCATGATGCCTCAATATTACATTCTCATGCTGGATTAACTGAAGATGAAGCAATTGCTCAAGCAACCAAATATTTTGATGATGCTTGGGATGCTACATATGATTCAAAAACTGGATTGATTGATCCAAGACAATGGATGGCAGCCAGAATTAAAGGAGCTAAAGGAATTAATGCAAAACTTAATGCATTAATTGAAAATGGCAGAGACGATTTAAGAAACTTAGAATCATACGGTGGCGTAGGACAAACTGCTAGATTTAGACCGACATCAAACCTCCTTGGAAAATTTAGAGAACAGGCATCGTCTGGAAAATTTGGAGGGGTTTCTTTATTTGACAGAGTAATTGGATCTTTGTATCCAAGAGGCTTTGATATAGAGCAATTTAAGGGCGATGAATTTTTACCAGTTTCAGAACACACAATTAGAGAAGGTTTATGGACAGATCCTAAAACTGGAAAACAATTTTCAATGGCTGGTAATTTTGGAATGGCCATGCTTGGAGAGAGAGAAATAAATTCTCTTACAGCAGATATACATAGGGCAACTGGAGCTGCAAGGCCAGATCAAATACCTTTAACAAATGCCGCAAAGAGATCTGATATACGTCAACAGCAAAGAAGAAATGTTGATTTTACATCACCAAGAATGACTTCTGGAACAAGACAATGGTTGCTTAGAGCAATAATGGGTAGGCTAGATCCAAGATCATACTTTATGCCAAATGCTTCTAGATTTGCATATAGTGGATACAATGCTGGAGGTCCAATAGGATACAGGAAAGGTGGCGGAGTTGTAAGAAGAAATCGTGCTGCATATGGTAATAGATTAAGGACTAGATATGATGCAATGAGCGGCAAACATATTCTTACAGAGTTGCCAGACAATTTCCCTTATCAAATACCTCTAGGTACACCACTAGATAATGCCGAGCTTGGGTATTTACAAAGATTGCCAAAAACAAATTATGTAGATAATCCGAATTCTGGTTCAATGAGACCTCGTGGCTCTGGAATGATGATGGCAGGATCAATGGCAATAGGAATGGGTTCATACAGCGCTGGCTTAGCACTTAGCGGTGGAAACCAAATGGTTGGAATGGCTGCTGGAATTGCTGGAGACATGGCTTCATTTAAAATCATGGATGCATTATTTAATAAATCAAAGGATGCTGCAAAAGGTGGCTCCATGGCAATGAAGGCTTTCCAGTGGCTATGGAAACTTCCTGGACCAGTTAAACTTGTTGCAGCTTTAGTTACAGTAGGCCTTGCCGTTAAAAAAGTTTTTGATGCAATAAATAATCATAGAAAAACTGTAAGTCTTGCATTTGGCCCATCTACTGATATTATAGAAAAGCTTAATCTTAAGTTTACAACACTTAACGATACACTAAATGCTACAAGGGCCAGAATGGAAGCATTTAAAGAATCTGGTGGAGCGCTATATGCAACTTACACAAGTGCAGGTATTCCTGGAATAACTTTATCCATAAAGCAATTAAGTGAATTAAAACAAAAAGTTACTCAGGATTTCCCAGAACTAATTCAGATGTTTGATCAGGCAGCAGGCTCAGAAGTTTCTGCAAAAGCTGCTTCATTAAAGGCACAGTTTGTGGCTGGCGGAATGGATGCACAAGAAGCTACAAATATAATATACGCATTAATAGCGGCATCCAATAAAGCAACATTTGCAATTAGAGCAATTGCTTCACAAGGATTTAGAGCTATTAAAGATGAGGCTACTGCAGCAAGTGCTTCAATTCAAACATTCTATGATTTAATAAGTAAAGGAAATACAGATCAATTAGTTTCTGCATTTGATACAGTTCTTAATGCTTTGCAGGCTTCTGAAACAAAATTAATTGGATTAACCATGAATCAATATGAAGTTGTAGATGCCGCTGAAGCATATCAACTTACTCTAGAAAGAATTAACTCCACTCAAGGCTCTAGCAATAAATTGTCTGGTGGACAGCTAGAAGCGCTTAAAGCTCAAAATCCAGTGTTAGCAACAATATTGGGAACCTCCGAAACCCTTGCCAGCGTGTTTGCAAAACTTAGAATGTATAGCATGGGAATATCAATGGACTTTACACAATTAGATCCACAAATGGCACAGAAGCTATCTGTTGCCATAATGAAAATGGATACATTCTATAGAACAGATAAAACAAAAAGCAATCCCTTTGCTGGCCTAGTGTCTCAAATTGAAAAAGCTAAAAAAGCATCAGAAGCAGCAGATCAAAAAACTATTGAAAACGCTGAAAAGAAAAAAGAAGATTTAGAAGAATTAATTGAGCTTAAGCAAAAAGAAATTGAAGCAATACGAGAAGAGGCTGATGAAAGAAGGAGAGCCTTAGAAGAAGAGCAGCAAGACGAAGATATACTTCTTCAAATTAAGAAAAAACAGCTTGAGTACAACAATGCACTTGCTGCTGGAGATATGCAGACAGCTGCACAAGCTCAGCTTGATATACAAAGATTAGTTGGTCAGCAGCAAACAGAATTTGCAAAGAGAGCTATTGATGAGAAAGAAAAAAGAGATGTTGATGCAAAAGAGGCTGAAATTGATTCATTAAGAAATCAAATCAAGTCATTGCAAGACAGAATTGAAATTGCTCAAGATACCGCCAAGAAAGGCGCAGAAGATGTTGCCAAGCTCGAAGACTTGCTTGGAAGATCTATTCAGGCAATGATGATGGGCCAAGGCGGATATGATAAATGGGAAGTAGGAATAGTAGAAGGACTAATTAGTGAATTAAAGAAATCTGTAAACCCAGAGATTAAGGCATTGGTTCCAATTCTTGAGGGAGAAATAAAAAAACCAAAAGGCAAAACAGAATTTGATACTCTTTTGGAAGCAACACTAAAAGGGTTAAAGACAAGTGTTGATGAACTAAAAGAAATACTTGGATTAACTAGAACAGATCAAAAGAAAGTTAAAGAAGACAATAGGAGCACAGCACAAAAATTCTGGGATGGATTTTTTGAAAAAACATTAGGATTTAATCCATTTAATTTTTCTGGCGGAGGATATCTACGTGGTCCAGGAACTGGAACATCTGATTCTATCCCAGGTTATATAACTGGATATGCAGATGGTGGAGCAATTCCAATCAGAGTTTCAAATACTGAATATATAACAAGGTCATCCTCTGTTAGCGATATAGGCGTACCAAATATGGATCTTATTAATCAGCGAGGTGCAGAAGGTGTTGTTATGGCAGCCCAAAATCTTCTTGGAGTTAATGCTGCAACTGGCGGCTATGTTAATAGACTTGTTAACTATGCAATGGGTTCAACTGGTGGATTACCTCAAACTAAACCTAAAGAGTTTAACTTTAATAAGCTAAATGATAGAACTGCATATGCCATGAGACATTTAATTTCAAAGGGCATGACACCTGAAGCAGCTGCTGGAATTGTTGGTAATTTAATTGCAGAATCTACATTGAGGCCTGGTGCAGAAGAAGTTGGACATACACAAGAGGGACGTGGAATTGCACAATGGGGCGTAAATGCTAGATGGAAAACATATCAGAACTGGTTAAAGAAAAACGGCAAAAAGGGAATTTATGATTTAGCAAATCAGTTAGATTTTATTTGGTGGGAAATGCACAATGGGCAATTGGCAAATCCAGCAAAATTTAAGAGTCTTACTGACATAAGCAAAGCTGCTTATATATTTATGGATCAATATGAAAGACCAGGAGTGTTGAGGTGGAAAGAAAGAAATACTCATGCATATGCTGCATATAAACTTTATACTGGAAAAGATTATATTGATGCAGCATCTACTCTTTATCCAGGTCCAGATAAAGCAAAGCAAGATTATGAAAAGGGAATGTCTTCACCAGCTAACATTATAGAAGCTTCTCCAGATTTTAAAGACATTATTCCATTAAAGATTTCTGGAGTTTCAAAGCTTTCTGCACTAGGATTTAAAAATGGCGGATATTTAGGCTTTCATAAAGGTGGCTCTGCAGGACATAAACATAATGATGGAAATTTCTTTAGTAGATTTAATCCTGTCAATGTCATATCTCAAATGCTTGACGGGTTTAAGAGCTTTGGATCTAGTCAATCTTTTAATAAAGATATAAATTATAAATCTAGAATTTCTCAAAAACAAAAAGATTTAATGCTTCTTCAAACAGCGCAAACTCTTTCTGGATACACATCTGCATTTAATTTAAAAAATAATACTAGCCCAGAAGTTTTCGGAAGCAAGAATATCGGTAGGGCTTTAGATGTCTTAGGAGTTTTGCCAGCTATTGGAGTAACAAGCAAACTTGCGTTATCTAGATTTAATCAATTAAAGAAAAAAAATCAAGAGATGCTTGCAGTCGCTAAAAAAGAAATAACCCTAGATGATGGATCAACAATTCCTACTTATGGAATGGGCAAACACACTTTTGCGTTCCAAGGATTTAAAGAGGAGATCCCAGATCTTTCTAGTTTTGGAGTCACTACTGTTCCAACAGACCCAATAGGTATTTTACAGGCAGCATTAAAAATTAAGCCAAACGATAAAAAGAATCAGGCGATGCTAGAAAATTTTATGAAAAATAATATTGGTTCTGCAGAAAGAGACCTTTTAGACAAAATGTATGCAGCCATTTCAATTGGAGATAAAGGCGAAGCACTTCCATTTGAAAATGCAGATGGATTTATAAATATAATACAGGCATTGACTGGGGACGCAGCCTCATCTGGATATATATTTTGGAAACAGCAAGCCTTAATTAAGATTGTTGAACAGCAAAAAGCAAAAAAAGAAGCTGAAGACATTTTGGGAGAAACTCTAAGCGCCAGACTTGCTGGAGTATCTGCTGATTCTTCTCAGGTTCCAACAATACATTCAACTAAGTTTCCAGCTATACGTGATGCAGATGGAAACATAGTTCTTTATCCTTATGGCCATTATAATGTTGGAAAAACTCAAAAATTAGATAGCGAAGGAAATATAATTCAGCCTGGAGCATATCCTAGAGCTTCACTTCATTTTACTCTAGAAGATACTGTAAAGTCTCATATGATGGGCAAGTGGGATGAGGAGCAGGCTAAAATAGTTTCTCCTCTTTCATCAATGATTGGTAGCAACGGGAAGCCATATAACTTAAATTCAACAGATACTTGGTGGATGAGAAGTCCAGGAGAAGGATTGACTATTCCAAATCCTGCTATAATCCGCCCTTACAAAGATGCTACAAAGTATAAAGAAGAGCTTGTTAAAAGAGGATTAATAACTGCAGATCAAGATGCACCACTATTGGTTGTAGACCACAAAACAAAAGACGTTTTACATTTCTTAAAAGAAAGTTATACAGATTTAGATAGATCTTGGTTTGAAAGCCTGGCTCCAGAATATAGAGCAGGGTCAATTTCTGGAAGAGAGTCTTCAACTTTAGAAACAATGGCTTTGCAAGAAGCTAAAAAATTATTAGGCATTGAAACTGGTCCAGTTTCGTTAGAACAACACGGACTAAATAGCTCTGCTCGTCAGGATAAAATATATAAGCTTGCTGAGCAGCTAAGGCTTTCTACAGAAATACACTCTGGCTCTTATCCAGAAATGTTAGAGTCTGCTTTAAGAAAAAGCAGCTCAGCAGGATTTGGTACATCTTATACACATTTAGGATCTCCATCTATAGAAGCTTTGAGAATGTTAATGCTTCATGGAATAACTAAGAGTAATGCAAAAAGACCACAATCAGCTTTTGATTTTAATGATGGAGGATACTTTAATCAAGTTAGAAAATTCCACGATTGGAATGGAATGGTGCCAGGACCTTATGGACAAGAAGTAGGGGCCGTATTAAAAGCTGGAACCGAAGGTGTCTATCAAAGCAGCTATATAAATGCTCTTAGAAATGGTACAATGAATTCCCCAGCATCTAATTCTAAAGTAATTAATGTTGGTTCCGTTAAAATGGAATTTACTGAGCCAGTTACAAATGGAAGACAAGTGTTTGAAGAATTTAAATCACTTATCAATTTTGAAAATTCAAAAGCTGGACCATCAATTAATATAGGAAGAGGAGCATAGTATGGCCGCAATAATATTACCTAAAGGTAATTTGATTAGAGTTTATGCTCCAGATAAATTGGCCACCCCAGCAATAACTACACTTGGATGGAGAGAATTGTCGGATCATAATAGATCTGAATTAGAGGTATCCTCAATGAGAATAGAAGACTCTCAAAGAATGGCTAACGGGTCTTTGCGAAAATTTTGGGTAGCAGATAAAAAAACATTCAGCACTTCTTGGATGATGCTTCCATCATATAGATCGCAAACAGCAGATGGAAAATGGGGAGCAGAAGATTTAAGAGAATTCTATAAAAGTGATTTAGGAAGAGATGTATTTAAGATAAGAGTTAATTTTTCAAAAGGCGGGGCAAAAGATTATGATACTACCAAAGAAGAAGAATACCTAGTCTCATTTACAAATTGTAATTTTACATTAGTAAAAAGAGGAGTAAATGCTTTCTGGAATGTATCTCTTAGTATGGAAGAGGTATAATGATACAGGTATCTGACGATTTAAAAGATTTATTTGAACAAAACCATACTGTTAAAATTGGATCTGGTGCTTTATTAGAGCACAACATGAATTCAATGTTACAGAATATAACCGTGACAACTACATCTACAGATCAAGATTATATTGGTCAAGTGACACCAACAATTAAAATAAATCCTTTTAAAAAATTGTTCCCAGTAGATTCTATAATAAAACCATTTAGGCCAAGAGAAGGCGGAGTAAAATATTATGTAGACTCAGATTCGGAGTACCCCTTGTCTAATGGAGAATATTATTCTAGTTTAAGAGTTTTTGAGTATCCTTCAGATATGCCAAGAGTTTACTATGCTGGAGCTACTAATGATTATCAATACTTTCTAACCCCTAAAGGGAAAATGTTAGATGTAAAAATTAAATATGTGCATGAAACTGCTACAGTAAAAGAAGCTTACAGCACTGGAGAAAAAGTATTTTTTACAACAACTGAAAGTCATGGATTTACAAGTGGCATGATAGTCACTGTTACTGGCATGGGATCACTTTCAATGGCTGGACAAATATCTTCAGTTCCAGAAAAAAATATTTTTACAATAAACGATACAGTCGCTCCACAAAAAATAACACAAAGTGGATTAGCTGAACTTTCTGATCCAACAAAACCAGCCTTAACAAACAAAATAGTTGCCACCTTTGAAAAATTTCATCATGTTCCATCTAACTGTTACATATATATAAAAAAAGTCGGTCAGGCAGAACAAAGTCTGGGCCAATTTTCTGTGTCTGATAACAAAGTAATATTACATTATAAAGATTTAAATGGAACTTTTAACTGGGTAAAACTTCAAGAAGACGTGTGGAATTCAGATTTTAAATATGCAAACCCAATTGAGATTGAGCATGTAAGAATAACTGCAGCTAATTCTGTAGACAAAATGATAGGCCTCATAGATTTGAGCCCTAGATGGGTACAAAACATATCTGATGATATAGTTTCATTTGAAATTCAAAAGGAGTCTTCTGCGAATTCGGAAGATGTCTTACCTATTGGAAAAGTTACATCTAACTCATTATCAATGTCAATTGCTAAATATAAAGATTCACAAAATAATCAAGATAGTTTGCAAATAGTTAATTATGATTTTAACAATGAACATTTAGACTCAAGTTTAATTTATATGTTTTCTAAATCTATGATTGTTCCATATTTTAAAATTTTTCATGAAAATGCAATAACGGTTCCAGGAGAATATGATGTTGTTGTACAGGGGCAATTTTATATTGATTCTTGGGAAATTAAAAATAAAGGAGATACTTCTATAGAAGCTTTTGATGCAGCAAAAATTCTCATGGACTCTTTTGCCCCAGAAAGATATTACGAATCGTTTACCGCAGTAGGAATAATAACAGCATTATTAGACTCTGTAGGATTTACCTCTTATAAATTTAACTTAGTAACAGTGTCAAGCGAAATATTAGGTGTTCAAATTTATGAAGACTATTCAGTTCCAGTTATAAATTATTGGTGGTCGGACGGCACTAAAAGCGTTTGGGAGTGCTTGCAAGAAATTTGTAATGACATTCAAATGAATGCTATAGTAGATGAAGATGGAATTTTACAACTTTATAGTAGAGACTATATGTATGAAAGCACTGGATTGTTTCAGACAAACTTTACATACAATTTAGACAACGGAGTTTTGCCAAACATAGCCTCATTTTCCCATAAGGAAATTCCAAGTGCTAATCAAGTTAAGATTATATATGATAGCCCATTTAATTCAAACTTAGTAGGAACTTCAGAAAATTTATTCGTAGCACCAGTAAGTTATTTAGCCGCAGGGGCATTAATTTCTCCAATAACAACTACAAATCCAATAGAAGGTCAAGCTATAGAAATCCAAATAGATCAAATGACAGAGTTCAATAATATACAGTCCCCGTTTGCTTATCAAGGATACATTGTAATAAATTCTGAAATTATAGAGTATGACGCAATAGAATATAAATTAATTTTAAAAGACAACTCCACTAATCGAGTTAAGTATGTATGGGTTGAGTCAGAAGCTGATGTTGCTAAATATAGAAACATAGCAAGAGCTAGAAGTTTTGATGGGTCAACAGGATCGCTAGATTCAACGTTTGCTCCAAGCAATAAGTTGCGTGTTAAAAAAAGAGGCGCTCTTGGGACAACTATTTCGTCTCATGAGTTAACAGCAAAAGCTTTTGAAGGAGGGAAGTGGAAGGCTTATAAGGCCTCCTGGGCATAATGAAATATTTCTATCCTGGATTAAGAGTAGATGATGGCGGTGTTGATTTTAACAAATCAATGTTAAATCGTCCTGTAGTAGAGCAAGTTTCTGATACAGCAATTAGAATAACTGTTGAAACAATGAATATGGATGAGGAGCCATCTTTGTATAATGTTGCATATAAAGATGTATCTTCTGGAGTAATAACTCAAGTTTCTCCAAATCCAACTTCGTCACCTTTTGAAATAACTGGTTTAGAACGAAGAAAAAAATATGACATCACAATAAAGGCCATATTTGAGGGATTGGATCCTTCAGATAACCCAGATGAATTAAAAATATTTGGGTATGTCATGGATGAGGAATTAGCTGGTAGTTCTTTAATAGGCAACTCTACCGACCCAAAGGATATAACTAGTAATTTTTATAAAGGGTACTTAACATTAAACTCTAAAGTTGCAGATGATAAAAAATATACTGTTGCTACGAGATCATTTAGTGCAATAAAAGTCCCACAAAGTTCCCAAGGACTTTTGCCTGGAGGCAAAAACTCAGCTCCAAAATACCCTTCTGGAGAAAATGCAAGCTATTTTTCTTTCGGTACAAGCTTAAGGTTTGCAGCAGATGTTGAAAATGGATTATCTGGTGGAGGAATGGGATTTTTTACGGACGATAGGGCAAATAAAGGATATTATTTGCTTATAGAGACAACATCCTCTGCTTCATCTGTAGGAAGAAAAGCTATAAGGTGGGTTAAAATTCAAAAAGGAAAAGATGGGGTAGAGACTTTAGCTGAAACATTTCAAACTGCTATATATGCTGGACAGATATACAACATTGATATAAGGGTAAAGCTAGATGGATTTAATATTACAATGATCGCATATGTAAACGGAGTTATGCTTAGAGCTTCTGATAAAACATATTATAATACTGGAAGCAAAAAAGTTTTCAAGTTAGTTGATCCTACTTCTAAAATCACTTTAATTTGTTCAAGAGGAAAAGTTCACTATGACTATGTGTATGGTAGATCAACAGATGCTAAATACTATTCAGACACATCAAGTATTACAAATAAATATTATGGACAATATTCAGAAGATTTTATTTCCAATGCTTTTGGAGAATTAGTTTTTAATGAAGATCAGCCTCCACAAATTGATGGAGAATACGTAGATGAGTTTGGAACCATAGCAAGAGAGATAAGAAAATACGATGTTAAGTTTAACAGTTCTCCAGCAGTACCAATTGGATGGGACACTGGAATAAATTCTGCAGCCTCAATATTATCTCAGGGCTGGAATAACTTTACGTCAACAGCATGGGTGTTAAATAATAGCTCAACAACAATACCAGTTACAGATGGGGAAACAACTCAATTGCATTTATATGGAAACAAGTTAAGTAATTCTTCTCAACTCATTTATACTACTGGAGACGATAAAGATTATGGAATTAAGAGGCCAGTAATTTTTGAGACTAAATGGATACAACGATCTGAGGATGCAAAAAGTCTAGGTGAATGGATTAAGAATAAAGTAATCAATAAAGGAAGAATTATAAAAATGGAAATTTTTGGCAACCCTCTGATTCAAGTTGGAGACATAGTTACAGTTAAATATGACTATCAAAATTTTACTGGGGAGGAGCCATTAATAGTTACTAATATCAGGCATACATTTAGCGCTGGTTTGAAGACAAGCATAACATGTCGCACTATATAGGGTAAATGGTATAATAAAAAAATGATTAAAAAGGATTCGGCTAACCAAAATAATCCAGTAGTAGTTGTTACTCCTGGAAGTAAGGCATCTATTTTTTTAAAACCTTCAGACAGAGTTGTAGGTGGAGAGCGAAAATCAATCACAAATTCTGGATCATCTAAAATTTCTGAAATACAATTTAAGTTTCCAGAAGGTAAAGATGGCGATTCTGATTCTGATGTTGGAGGAGATAAGCCAGACCTTTCAGACATAGAGATTGTTTTGCCTCCAAAGGCAATATATAAAAATGGAGTCCTTTACTGGGAGTATGAAATTTATGTAAAAAATACATCTTCAATGCCTCAGTCTGTTAATTGGGTGGACGCACAGTTTGGAGAGATATGATAACACTATTCGGAAAAAGATTTTTGACAAATTTTATAGCTGGTAATATTTCAAGTCAGGCTAAAGATATGGTGTTTGGCATAGACAATACTTCAGCATCTCAAACCGATACCAGACTAGGGTTTGAATTCTACAGAACTCCAGTAGAGTTTGGCGGCACAGATATATATTCAGATTCAAATGTCATAAAGTATTTTGTTATATACAAAGCAATTTTGCCAGTAGATATTGCTGGGAATATAAAAGAAGTTGGAATATACCCATCCAGAAAATTATCTTTAATAAATTTTGATAGCAAATTTATATCAGACTTCTCCGATGCTTTTGATTGGACAGATTTAGATGGATTCAACCCATTATCATCTACAACAGGTGCTCTTATTGCAGATAGCTTATTAAACATGCAATCTGGAATTGGATCTGAAAACATTTACACTTCAACAATTCCAGAGACAGACTTTTCTGGTTATAGTGTTAATGACACAGTAAAGCTATCCTATTACAAAAATGATAATAATCTTGAAAAAATTAAAATAAGATTTTATAGTTCTGATTTAGCTTATTATGAAATTGAAATATTGGATAATGTTGGAACTGGAAACAAAATATCTAATGATATTTTAATTTCAACATTATTAGCTGGTGCAAATTCAAACAATCCAGATTTTTCTAAAATAAATAAAATTGGAATAGTCCTGGTTCCGAAGAATGGTCTTCAGACAGTTGTTGGATTAGACGGGCTAAGAATAAATGATGAAGACTCTTTTGACCCAACATACGGATTAATAAGCAGAAAAGTTTTGTCTACTCCACTAGTTAAAATTTCTGGAAGATCTGTAGATGTTGAGTACAGAATGGAGATCAATTTTGGTACTGCCTGAGAAAGTTCAGTTAAACGATAAGCCAGTAAAATCTGATAGAGAAGGATTTTTTAAGCTTATAATATCTGACCTTGAGCCAGATAAAATGTATCCCATTCAATTTAGATGGGTGTATAAAGATGGTACTAATGGCCCATGGTCACACATAAAAGTAATTTTTACACCAGAGGAAGACCCATTAGAGGCGCCAGAATTCTTATCTTCACACCTAAAATCAGACGGTAAAAACTTTGTAGTAACTTGGAGCGGTTTAGATAAAGATGGAGTTGCATATTCTTCTAACTTCAAAGAAATAGAAGTTTGGTATAAAAATGTTGACCAAGGTCAGTTTATTCCATATTCAAATAAAATAACTAAAGCTGGCGAACCATTAGCTGTTCCAGCAAGTAAAAACGAAACTTATGAAGTAAAACTGAGAGCAATAAGTACTAGAGGAAAAGTCTCTAATTTTAGTGATACTAGAACAATTAAAATAGACTCTGAAGCAAATGATCCAATACAAAATGTTTCTATGGCTTGGAAGGGTGGAGATTTAGTATTTACAATAACACATGATTTGACATTACCAAATAACAAAACCTTAAGTCATTATTTGCTGAATGCTTATTACGGAAATAATGCCCTGGCATTTACAAAAAGAATTGAAAAAAGCTCTAGTGGTTCTATACACATTGGAACTTTTACAGAAAAAGAAAATAAAGAAAGATTTGGATTTCCGTTAAAAACACAACTTTACGGAACTATAGAAACAGTAGCAGAAAACGGTTCTCCAAAAAATCCCTATTCCTGGACAGCTCCATCTAAAACTAGTACATTGCCAGCTCCAACAATTTCTTTATCAAAAGGCATAGGATATTATTCAGTTGCATGGGTAGCTCCAGCAGCCACTCTTGATGATAAAGTTGCAGTTATTGTTATAGAAGAATCCTCTTCTCCTTCTGGACCATGGTCACAGGTTGCTAACACTTCTTCAAATCCAGTTAATATACAATCTAATTCTTCTACAAAATATGTTAGAGCTATATTTTATGACACTAATGACCTTCAAGGTCAAGGGTATTCGTCTGTTCATTCTATAACTCCAGATCCAGTTATAACTGAAGATAATACTATCCCAGCAGCCCCATCTTCTGTTACTGTAACATCAAATACACTTTCATCTTATGAAATTAAAAATGGAGTTGGAAGCATATCTGTTAGCTGGACTATTTCAGATTTATCAACTTATTCTAAACATGGCGGAGTAAATATAGAATATAAGTTATCTACAGACACAGGATACAATTCTATATTCGTGCCATTTACAACATCATCTCCAAAGTATTTGCACAAAATAGAAAATCTTATACAGGGTTTATCTTATAACATTAGAGTTTCTTCTGTAAATGGAAATACACTAAAGCAGTCATCTTTTACCACAGCGTCACCATCATCCATATCCGTATTAAGTAGCACATCAATATCTAAGCCTAAAACGCCAGAGGCTTACGTAGGTCTTGATTCTACAAACACAAATCCTGGTCCAATGGCAGTAAGAATTAGGCAATATTCACAAAAATCTGATGGAACAGACATAGAAAAAGATATAAGTCATTTTGAGATATGGGCAATTCCATCTTCTTATACATCAGCAAATGATTCTGTTGCACAAAAAATTGGTACATTAAAAGCAGCAGCATCTGGCGGAAATATGAATTATGTAGAAGGAAATTTTACTGTTAATGTTCAAGCAAATACAACATATAAGTTTTATTCTAAAGCTATAAATAATGGTGGATACTCATCAATCGCATCCGATCTTTCTCTTGCAAAATCAATACCATTTATTTCAAACGCATACATATCTGATTTATCTGCAGATAAAATAACAACTGGCACACTTGCTGCAACACAGTATATAACTATTGGAACCAACACAAATTCAATTAAAATAAATTCTTCATCAACAGATTCTGATACATACATAAGATCAGGAACTGGCGGATACAATAGCACAGGTAGTGGTTTTTATGTAGATGCATCTGGAAGGTTCTCACTTAAAAATAAATTAAGATTTGATGGCAACGATCTTTTTGTTGAAGGACAAATAAATGCAACATCTGGAACTATATCAACTGGAAATTTACAGGTTACGACAGGTACAATTATAGCTGGAACTCCAGGCGGTAATAGAGTTGTTATGAATAGTTCTGGAATTTCATCTTTTTATGGAGGATCAGAAGTAACAAGAATTGTTGCAAATCCAACAGCGCCACAAACATCATTCTACACATCAAGCGCAGAGCTTGGTGGAAATGGAACTGGCAGCGGAGGTTGGATAGTAAATTCTTCTGCAATTACAAAAGGTAATGTTGTTTTAGATGCATCTAACAGCGCAATATATACTAAAAACACTAGCAACACTTTTTATGTTGGATTAGCTTCGCCATCACAAAGCAATGACCTATTGTTTTGGGCTGGAGGACCTCCAGCAAATAAAGCTAGCGGACTTACTTTTGGAGTTTTTTCAAATGGAAAAGTTCAAATAGGTTCTTACACAGATGCAGAGGCTCAGCTTGGACTAGCTGGATCTGGAGTTGCTGCGGCAGATGTTTATAAACATATCGGTGGAATTAACTCTACAACAATAGATGGCTCTGTTATAACTACTGGAATAATTAGATCTTGGGGATACTCTGGATCTTTTGACGGGTCTTCATATTCATCAAATGGAACAGCCATAAACCTTGGAAACAGCATAACAAGTCCCTCTATAACGTCAAAAAACTTTAGAATAAATCAATCTGGTAATGCATTTTTTAAAGGCGAAATAACAGCAAGTGCTGGTTTTATAGGCGGAGAAGAAGGATGGTCGATAGGATCTAGGCAGATATATAACTCATTTACTAATAATAATATAACATATGAAACATTTATAAGGGTGCCAACAGCAGCACAATTAATAGACCCAATTCAAGATCCAGTTGTTTTACAAGTTGCTCTTCCGACTTTATTTTCTGTAAGCAAATTAGGAAAACTTAAAGCCTCATCTGTAGATCTTACTGGAACCATTAAAGCAACAAGCGGTTATATTGGAGGAGAATCTTCTGGTTGGTTAATTGGTAGTAATAAAATAACTAGTGGAGCAGTTGAATTAAATGCGTCAAATGGAACAATTTCTGGAGCATTAATTTACGGAGGTAATGTCAATATTACTGGAGTTCCTAGTTTAGTAGATGCAGGATCTGATTCAGATTCTGGAGCTGGCGACGAAACAAACCTATCAAGTGCGTCTAACTCACTAACAACTTTATACAAAAGAGCACCTTTTGGAGGATATTCTGCTGTTAATTGCGTTGGATTAAACGCAGTAGGATTAATCTCAACAGCTACGGCTGGCGTAGTAAGTTCTTGGTATCCGTATTATGATGGAGCAGCAGACCTTGGTGTAAAGTATAGTCCAACTTATTTAACATATCCTTATAGGTGGAGAAATCTAAGACTTACTGGAAGCATTATGCTAGGTGGAGATGGATATAGTGATAGCCCAACAGCATCAACTGTTTCTGAGAGACCTTTAATAAGAATATATTCAACTGGTGCTATATATGCAAATACATTAAACGCTGGATCTGGAACGACAACAGGTTCTACGGTAGTTCAAAACTCTTCTGGATTTTTAAAGGTATCTGGATCTAGCAGAACTTTAAAAGAAAACATTATCGAAATACCAAGGAATGGTTATTTAGATGCAGTAATGCAAATTAAGCCAGTTAACTTTAATTACATAAACCCTGAAGAAGAAGAGCCAACAATATCAGGATTAATAGCCGAGGACCTTGACTTAATTGAAAAATTTAGAGGCGTAGTAAATTATGACATTCAAGGAGCTCCAATGAGTATTGCGTACGACAGAATGGGAGCTCTTTTAGTGTTGGCGATACAAGAAGTTAAAGATAGATTAGATAGTATTGAACAAAGACTTGACGCATTAGAGCCATAATGATATTATTTGTTTAAGGTTAGGAGAACAATGGAAAGAAATGAATTAATTATAACTGCATTACAACAGCGTATTGGAGAGCTAGTAGCAAACTATGAAACTCAAATTGCTGTATTAAGAGCAGAGCTTACTGAATTAATTAATAATTCGCAGGCTAAGGAGGAATAATGTCAGACAAGTGGAATCCAATAACGTTTTATGAGGGTGCCCCAATAGATCCTTCTGCATTAAATCAGTTAATGACAAATATTACTTATGTCTACACTCAGGCAAGTAATTTGTTAGACGCAACATCAAATAATGGACAAACAGAGTCTACTTTACCAATAGTTTATGGAAACGATGTAACAGTGCAATTAACTGGAGGTAAGGGTCAGGCTACAATTAATTTTGGAAATAAATTTTCAACAACACCTACAATAGTTGCTTCTATTACTAAAGCATTAAACAGTGACAATGTTCAGTTTTCAGTTTCCGCAAAAGCGACTGGAATCAACACTGGCACCATTACTGTAAATTCATCAAATGTTAACTATGCCAAAGGTGTTGTTGTAAATTACATTGCAGTAGCTGAAAAGCAAATAAACAGATAGTATTGACAATCTGTTTATTTATGTTACAATTCTTACTACGCTAATATAAAGTATTTGCGTATATATTTAGGTGTTTAATGACAAATGATTTGAAATGGATGCTGTCATCCGATCAACAATTTCCCTATCAAGACGACAAAGCAATATCTTTATGGTTTAAGGTTATGAAGTGGTTTAAGCCAGACGTTGTAGACTATCTTGGAGATACAGATGATCAGGCTTGTTATAGCAAGTATACAGAAGGAAGATCTGCAGAGTTTCTAAATCTTCATAAAACAGACAGCAGAGATCTTATTGTTCCCATGATGAGGCATGAGGCTAAAGGTGCTCGTGATTTTTATGCCAAGACAAGAGAGATGCTTCCAGATGCACAATTGTTTTCAGCATTAGGAAATCATGATATTAGAGTTTTTAATTACATAGATGCAAAGCTTCCCGATTATATTAATGAAGTTACTCCAGAGGCTTTGTGGAGTTTAGACTCTTTAGGTTACGAATATATCCACTACAACGAATTGCCTAAACGTCGCTTTGGCGACATACATGTTCATCATGGGTTATCAATTGCTGATACTGGTGCTGTTAGAAAAGACATGAATGATTTACAAATATCATTAATTCGTGGGCATTCACACAGAATCGCATCACATTTGCAAACATATGAATTGCGAAATGATGGAGCTGGAGAAACAATTCGTGGATATGAAATTGGGCATATGTGTGATGAAAAAGGCCCAGGAATGAAGTATATGCAACATCATGATTGGCAAAAAGGATTTGCAATTGCACATATTGTAAATGATTACCCACATATTCAAATGATTCATATTGCTCCAGATTATTCATGTGTTGTAGATGGCAAGGTGTTTACATTATGATGAAGTGCAGTAAATGCCGAGGAAGAGTTTTTGTAGACAGAGTATTTTCACAAAAACTACATGTAGAGCTGTTTTGCATAATGTGTGGGAAACGGTGGATGCTTAATAAGGATACAAGTTCACTAGGACGATGGTTAGAGCAAGCAGAAAAAAACAAACTAAAAGATTTAGCTATTTCTTCTTAAATAATAAAATACACAAAGTATTAAATTATTCTAGGGCAAAAGATGAATTGATTGCTTGGTGTTATCCAGACAAAAAGCGTGTTCTATATTCTTACTCTCAAGTAGTTAAGAATATGGAAAATGCATATTCAACTAAACAGGTTTCACAAATACTAAATAAGCACAAGATCACTATTGAAGATTACATATTAGATGGGAAAATAAAATATCCACAAAAAGTTTACCCAATAAGTAATCCTGAAAGTGATTGGTATAAATTTATGTATAGTGAATCGGACATAATGGACATACATGAATTTATTTTAGAATCAGGATATTCTAAAAATATGCCATCAAAAACAGAATTAAAAGCTCTTCTCAAACACAATACAATATTGTATACTAAGACTAACGAGGGCAACTTTGTACCAGTATGGAGGGCGGAATAATGTCAAACAGGGTGGTTGTCTGTGAGATATGTAAAAAGGAAATAGAATTGCGTTGGGGCATATTTGGCCACGACACATTGAGCAGACATAGAAAGGCGGAACACTAATGGGATTTGAACCACTACAGCCAAAACAAAATGATATGGAATTGCCTTATTTTAATTGGAAGCCACCAACTCAAGTTAGAGTTGATTTATCATTTACCAGAAATTTAGGAAACTTTGAAAGCATAAAAATAGGTATTGGCGTTGATGATTACGTTAGAGATGGAGAGTCAGTTGATGCCGCTACCGACAGAGTATATAAGTTTGTTGAAAGTAAATTGATAGCAAAAACTCAAGAGGTTGAAGAAGAGCTAAATGGCAACAAATAAAGAACCATACATACTGCTTACTATTTATATGGCACTCTATGAGCAGAAGTATGGGAAGAAGCCTAGAATAAATAAGTATAAAGAAAAGTGGGCCATGCAAGACGTATTAGACAGCATAGGTTTTGACAGCGCAAAAGATGTATTGAATTATTATTTTCGCACAGGCAAAAACGGGCACCCATTAAATTTCTTTTATAATAATTTTGATAGGCTTGAAGATATGATGATACAGATTAATAAAGATGTAGCTAATAGGGCTCGCCTATTGGAACAAACAAAAAGGTTGGTTGAAGAAGAGTGAATACCGAAGCAGAGTTAATTTCTGCAGTATGTAAAAATAAAGACATTAGCACACTTCTTGCCGATAATGCCGATGACCTATTTACTTCCCATAAAGATATATGGGAGGGATTAAAAGGCTACTATTATAAGTTTAGGGCAGTTCCAGAAGTTGGAGTGCTTCAAGATAAGTTTAAAGATTTTGAGCCAGTCCAAACTAAAGCAGAAACAGGTTATTACTTAGATAAACTTAAAAATGAGTTTGTTGCTGCCAAGCTAAAAACTATTATGCTGCAGGCAGGTTCATCGTTAAAAGAAGATGCTCCATCAAGAGTTTTAGGCACAATGCAAAGCCAATTGGCCACCTTAAGTAGATATACAAATAACGTAAGAGATGTTGATATTACAGATATTGAATCAGCAGAAAGACATTATCAGTCTGTAAAAGAAAGATCTACTGTTATGGGAGGAAGCCCAGGAATTTTAACTGGGTTCGAAGCAATTGATAAGGCATACCCAACAGGCATGGCTCCAGGACACCTTATAGTGGCCATAGGATGGCCAGGAAGGGGTAAGACATGGTTTACTTCTTATCTAGCCTGCAAGGCATGGGAGCAAGGCTTTAAGCCAATGATTGTTTCTCTGGAAATGGCACCAGAGAATATGCGTGATCGTATTTACACAATGCTTGGTTCTGGACTATTCCGTGCAAGCGATTTTTCAAAAGGAGATATTAATTTAGATGATTTCAGGTCATGGGGAAAGAAAACAACGGAAGGTAAGAACAGCTTTATTCTTATTTCTAATGAAGGCACAGCAGAAGTCACACCTGCCACAATTCAAGGAAAGATTGATCAACACAAACCAGATTTAGTTATTCTTGACTATCATCAGTTGTTTAACGACAACAAACGTAGTAACTCAGAGGTTGAAAGAAATAGAAATATTTCAAGAGACTTTAAATTGTTGGCAGTAGCAAACAACATTCCAATTATAGATATTACTGCTGCAACTGCAGATGACATATCAGATCAAGATGAGCCTCCTATGATGAGCCAGGTTGCGTGGTCTAAGGCTATTGAGTATGATGCCGATATGGCTATTGCTATTCACAAGCATGCTAACACAGATATGATTGAGGTGGTTTCTAGAAAGAATCGTCACGGACATGACTTTAGATTCTTCCTTGATTGGGATATTAATCGTGGAATTATTAAACCTATCTACGAAAATTTACCAGAATTAAATAATGACTCACAAGAAAATAAAACGATTTCAGGTTGAGGTAGAGTTTATTGATGATTCTGATATTATTAGAATCAGAAATCAATATGAAAATCTATTAATAAGTCAGATGCGTGACGCTGGGTATATTAGGGTACTTGACATAGACCCAGCTTTTTCGGTAGAATTCACAGGCGAGACATGGAAGTTCTTAATGACTATCCATGGAATTTATGTGGGAAAGAAGAGGGCATGGCAATTAGAGGGTATATCCCAAAACAAACCAATCAAACGGAATACACGCCAGCTCACATAAAGTCTGTAATTAAAAGTCTTGGCATAGATATTGCAGGAGAAACATCTAACGATTATTTATCTTATTGTCCATTTCATTCAAATAGACATACGCCAAGCTTTAGTGTAAGCCGTACTAAGGGAGCATATATTTGCTTTAACCCATCTTGCGGAAAGACTGGAACCATAATGGATCTTGTAAAAGAATCATTAGGTAAAAATGAATACCAAGCTTTAAGATATATAGAGTCAAAACAACAAGAGTCTTTGGAAAATTTTGATGAAGAATTAAAGTCTATGTTTGAAGATAAGCCAGACTTTGTAGAATTTTCCCAGCAAACGCTGGATGATCTATACAATAACCTTGGCAAAAATAAACACGCACAGGAATATCTTGAGCATCGAGGCATTAATTTAGATTCAATGCATTACTTTAAATTAGGATATTCATCTAATTTAGGAATGGTAATTGTGCCAGTTCATAGTCCAGACGGAACCCCAGTTGGTTTAGTTGGCAGGTCTGTATCAGAAAAGAAGTTTAAGAACAGTAACAATTTACCAAGAAGTAAAACTATGTTTAACATTCATAGGGCTAAGCGTATTGGAGATAAGGTAATTATTGTTGAATCTACATTCGATGCAATTAGAATACATCAGGCGGGGTTTCCAAATGTTGTAGCAACTTTAGGCGGACATATATCTCACGACAATATAAAATTACTAAATAGATATTTTAATACGATTATATTGATGACTGATGCAGATACAGCAGGAAGAGAGCTTGGAATATCTATTGCTGCTAAATTAAAAAATAAGAACATCTTGTGGGCAGCCCACTCATATGGTAAGATATATCCTAATGGAGCAAAAGATGCAGGCGACATGTCCGATGAAGATATAAAGGTATGCATAAATAACGCAGTTTCCGATTTCGAATATCGATCTTGGAACCCATGATATAATGGAAAGACAGACGGATATATACCGTCATATATATTAAGGAGATATAAAATGGGTATAGTAAAAGGTCTAAAAGACTTAAATAAAGCACTAGATAAGCCACAGCCAACAGGTGGCGAAGGAAGCAAGGCACGTTGGGTAAAGCTTGAAGATGGAGAAAGTGTTAAGATTAGATTTCTCCAGGAATTAGATCCAGACTCGCCAACATATAATGATAAGTTTGGCCTAGGATTTATTGCAGTAGAACACACAAATCCAAAAGATTATCGCAGAAAACTTCTATGCACTATGCAAGATCAAGGTAAGTGCTGGGGTTGCGAGCAACACAGAAAAGATTACAAGGCAGGCTGGAAAGGCCGTTCACGCCTTTATATCAATGTATTAGTTGATGATGGAAAGACAGATCCTTATGTTGCAATTCTTTCTCAGGGGTCAAGTGGCAAAACAGTTACCCCTACGTTAATTGAGTATGCTGGAGAAATGGGCTCAATTACAAATCTGATGTGGAGAATTAAAAGAACTGGTACAAAAACAGATACTAGTTACACAATAATCCCACTTGCAAAAGATGAGACTCCATTTGACGGTTCATCCCTGGAACTGTACAAATTGGAAGAGACTGCAGTTCGTGATATGAAATATGCAGATCAAGAAGCTTTCTTTAACGGAGAAGGCGGAACCGAGGAGCCAGAGTCTACATCTCAAGATGTAAGCTGGTAATTTAGAAAGGCGGAGAGTTAATGTCATTTGTACATCTACATGTACATTCCTATTATTCATTAATGGATGGCCTTAACTCTCCTGCCGATCTTGTCAAGGCAGCAAAAGATGCTGGGCAGAATTCAATTGCCATAACAGATCATGGAACATTGGCATCACACAGAGAGTTTCAGATATCATGTAAAGAGCAAGGGATAAAACCTATTCTTGGTGTTGAGGCATATATATCTCCAACCGATAGGTTTGACAGATCTTCAAAAACAGATAAATCTATTCAAGCGTACAACCACATAATACTACTTGCAAAAAACAAAAAGGGGCTTCAGAACATAAATGCTTTGCAGGAATTGGCATGGAACGAAGGTTTTTATCATAAGCCTCGTATTGATAGAGAGATATTAAATGAGTATGCGGAAGGTATTATTGTATTGTCTGGATGCCTCAATGGCTTGGTTAGCAAGGCTATTGAAAAAGAAGATTATTCAGAAGCACGACTTCTTCTTAAAAACTTTCAGAAAACTTTTCATGAAGATTTTTATGTTGAGGTACAATCTCACAATCCTCCACAAGTCAACGAAAAACTATTAGAATTAGCAGATGAATTAGGAATCAAGGCGGTGGCAACAGGAGATGCCCATTTTGCTAAAGGTGAAGATAAAGTATTAGAAGAAGCTATGCTTATATTATCCACAAACCCTAAGATGGATAAAGATGCAGACTTTGAAATGTCTCGTAATATGAAAGACATGCTAGATAGATTTAATTATCTGTATCCAGACAGAAGAATATCATTTCAGGATTATAATTTATTTATACAGACATTTGATGAGATTTCAGAAGACTTTCGTAAAGCAGGAATTCAGCGCACAGATATATATTCAAATACTTTAGAAATTGCTGATAAGGTTGAGGAGTATGATTTCTATAAAGGTCTAGATTTATTGCCTGTGCCAAAAAGAAATGCAGATGAGAAGTTAAAAGAATTAGCATATGAAGGGCTAAAGGCAAAAGGATTAGACCAAGATATTAACTATATTGAACGTGTTGAAGAAGAATTAAAAATAATTAAGGATAAGAAGTTTGCTTCCTATTTTTTAGTTATTGCTGATATGATTAATTGGGCCAAAACAAATTCCATTATGGTAGGTCCAGGCCGTGGTTCGGCAGCAGGCTCTTTAGTTTGCTACTCATTAGGAATTACAGATGTTGACCCAATTAAATATGACCTACTCTTTTTCAGATTCATTAATCCAGAGAGAAATGACTTCCCAGACATCGATACCGACTTTGAGGATCGACGCCGCAAAGAGGTCAAGAACTACTTGAAGAAGAAATTCAAACATGTTGCCTCCATTTCTACATATACTTATTTTAAAGATAAGGGTGTGGTTAGAGATGCAGCACGAGTATTCATGGTTCCACTTTCCGATGTAAACCGTGCCCTTAAATCTGTAGATACTTTTGAAGACTATTTGGAGTCTCCAAACACTAAAGAATTTAGAATGAAGTATCCAGAGGTTACATGGTTAGCAGAAAGACTACGTGGAAAGATTAGAAGCGTTGGCGTTCACGCTGCTGGTGTAGTTGTCGCTAAAGATGACATAAGAAACTACGCACCCATCGAGTCTCGTGAAGATGCACAGGATAAGGTATCTGGAAGAATTCCAGTAGTTGCTTATGATATGGATACAGTCGCCGATATAGGTCTAATTAAATTAGATGCTCTCGGACTTAAAACCCTTTCGGTTATTTCAGATACTTTGTCTTCTATAAAAGAAAGACACAATAAAGAAATTAACTTGTCAAGTATACCACTAGACGATCCAGAAATATATAAAAGCTTAAGTGATGGATACACCATGGGAGTATTCCAGGCCGAAGCAACGCCATACACAAACCTTCTTATAAGAATGCAGGTCTCAACATTTGAAGACCTTGCTGCTTCAAATGCCTTGGTCAGGCCAGGAGCTATGGATACTGTTGGTCTTTCTTATATAAAGAGAAAGCATGGACAGGAAGCGGTTAAGTATATTCACCCTATCATGAGACCATTTACTGAAAATACATATGGAGTTATTATTTATCAAGAACAAGTTATGCAGGCTTGTGTTTATTTAGGAGGAATGACCTGGTCTGAAGCAGACAAGGTTAGAAAAGTAATTGGAAAGAAACAAGATGCAAAAGAACTCAGTCCATTCAAAGATAAGTTTATTCAAGGCGCTACGCAGCATATCAGCAGAGATGAAGCCGAACATCTCTGGAAAACCTTTGAAGCCCACGCAGGCTATTCGTTTAATAGGTCTCACGCTGTTGCTTACTCTATGCTTTCTTATTATACCGCTTGGCTTAAGCATCATTTTCCTCTTGAATTTTTATTCTCGATCCTCAAAAACGAAAACGATAAAGACGCCAGAACAGAGTACTTGATTGAAGCAAAAAGACTTGGTCTAGATATTAAGCTCCCACATATCAATAAGTCAGAAATTTATTTTTCTTTGCAAGATAACTCAATTAGATTTGGATTAGCAGAAGTTAAGTTTATATCAGATAATATTGCTAATAAAATTATTGAGAATAGACCATATAATGATTATGCAGATTTTGTCTCTAAAGCTTCTAAAAAGGGTAGCGGCATTAACTCTAGGGCAATAACTGCGCTTAATGCTGTTGGTGGAGCAACATTTAGTGATAATCCTAGAACAGGTAAAGAAGAAGAAAATTATTATGAGTATTTAAATATACCACAGTTTAATGTAGGAATGAACCCAAAGATAAAGGCACAAGCTAGACCAATAGTGGATTTTGATGACCTAGGCTCATTTGCGATGCTTGGAATGGTTAAGGGAATTAAAAGAGGATCTGGGTGGGCAAGAGTAGAGTTGGTTGACGAAAGTGGTTCCGTGGGCTTGTTCCATAATGAACAAACACAGATAGAGTCTGGCAAGATGTATTTTGTTTTAGTTGGAGACAATAGAATAGCAAGATATGTTAGGGTGGATGATATTAAGGAAGATTCTTCGGACATATTTGTTCAATACTTGTATTCTAATGGGTACGATATTGACGAAGACCAACAGTTTGTGGTAAGCTTTAGCCCGTATAAAACAAAGGCGGGTAAGACAATGGCTCACATAGTTATGTCAGATAAAGACAAAAACTTAACAAGAGCAATTGCTTTCTCTAGCATTTATCCAATAGCATTGGCTAAAATGCGAGAAGGAATGATATGTAAGCCAGTTCTAAAGAAATTAGATGATGGCACTTTAATGATAAAGGAAATAAAATGACACAGACACCAGAAGAAATTTTTCAAGCAATGAATGCTTCTAGAATTTTAGTTGCCATATTAACTAAGTTAGGTACGGTAGAAATTCCTACAGAATTGTTTATGGCATCAAATAATGAGGATAAGCAATTATCTGTAACCTATAATGATGAAACTCTAGCATTTGAATTTAAGTTGCGTGAAGATGGAGAACAAGGACAATATGAACTCGTTAATGACTGATTATGGTTTAGATGCATTGTCAGCAGTTCTTCATGAAACTGCAATAGAAAAAGGGTTTTGGGATGGAGAGTACTCACATGATAAAATTGGCAACAAACTTGCGCTTGTACATTCTGAAGTTACTGAAGTTTTGGAGGCTATCCGTAAGGATCAGGGGTCTGAAAAAATTGTAGAGGAAATAGCAGATATAATTATTAGAATATTAGATTTGTATGCTGCTATGAGAAATGAAGAGCATATAGTTCACAGCTTAGATGAATCTTTACAGAATAAAATGAATAAAAATAATTTACGTCCAAGACTTCACGGAAATTTATTTTAATGCTATACTTATATAAAGAAAGAGAATAATGACAATACAAATAGATGATATATTAGCAAAGTTAGATCCAAAAACTAGAAATAGGGTTCAGTCTGCGGTAGAGGTAACTGTTGAAAAGCAACCTACCCCAAGCATAGGACTCAATCTTGCCCTTAGAGGTGGACTTGGTTTTGGCAGACAGGTTTTGGTTTGGGGAAATAAGTCTGCTGGTAAGTCGTCATTTTGTCTGCAGATGATTGCAGAAGCACAGAAGTCTGGAAAGACTTGTGCCTGGATTGATGCAGAGCATTCATATGATAAGTCGTGGGCAGAAAAGCTAGGCGTTAATTCAGAAGAATTAATATATTCATCAGCTAAAACGGTAAACGACATGGTAGATGTTGCTACACAGTTAATGGAAGCAGAAGTGGACATTATTGTTGTAGACTCAATATCTGCATTGTTGCCAGCCATATATTTTGAAAAAGATTCATCAGAATTAAAAAAGCTTGAAGACACTAAGCAAATTGGAGCAGAAGCAAAGGATATGACTCATGCAGTCAAAATGTTAAATTATGCAAACAAAAACACACTACTTGTTCTTATCTCACAACAAAGAAATCAATTTGGATCTATGCATGCTTCCCACATCCCAACAGGTGGTATGGCAGTTAAGTTCTTCTCTTCAACAGTCATCAAGCTCTGGTCTTCCGAAGCTGAAGCAAATGCTATTAAATCTGGTATTAAGGTTGGCGACAAGATTATTGAACAAAGAGTCGGGCGCCCAGTTAATTGGATTATTGATTACAACAAGCTTGGGCCGCCAAACTTATCAGGACAATACGATTTTTATTTCCAAGGAGAATCTTTAGGTGTTGATTCTGTTGGTGAAACTTTAGATGTAGCGGAAATGTGCGGTGTAGTAGAAAAAGGTGGCGCTTGGTACACCGTTAACGGAGAACGTTTTCAGGGACGTGCTAAGGCCGTTCAGTATTTAAAAGAGAATCCAGATGTCGTTGAGGTTTTAAGAAGAGAGATCAATGCCAAACATTAACGAGTTTATTGGCCCTAAGCCCACACAAGATGATCTGCTTAATTTAGAAAAAATAATTGGAAGCAAACCATGTGGCAAATGCGATCTTAATGTTCAAGAATATTTCTGGGATCCATCAGAGTATATTATGAAATGGACTTGCGATTCTGGGCATCTAACTACAGTCAGGGTGAACTCTTGACAGAACGTGGTGAAGCAAAAAGAGATGGAGCTAAACAGCAAAAAAATTCTGGTCGTGGGCAGTATCAAAAAGGTGATGCTCAATGGAACCAGTTTGTAGTAGATTATAAAGAGTCATCATCTTCATTTAATTTAAATAAAGATGTTTGGTCTAAAATCTGTACAGATACTTTTAAGGTTAATAGGAATATGTTTCCAGCCTTAAAGTTAATTATAGGCGAAGAGAGTAAAATTAGACTTGCCGTAATTGAATGGGCACTACTAGAAGAGCTAGTAGAGTCCTGGGAAAACAAGGAGAATAAGAATGGCTAATCCAACTATTACATTGGTCGGAAGGCTTGGTCAAGACCCAGCCCCAATTGGGGAAAATGGTCTTAGACTGCGTTTGGTAACAAATGACCGTAAGAAAAATGAAGAAACTGGCAAGTATGAAGACTCTGCTACATCTTGGTGGACTATTAAAGTGTGGGGAGAACTTGCTAAGCAAACCAGAAATTCAATTAAGAAAGGTCAAGAACTAACAATTGTAGGCACTATTTACGAAGAAAGCTGGTTAGACAAGTCTGGAACTAATAGAACTTCATACGAAGTCAATGCACGAAGTATCGGAGTTACGACATACAGTATTTCAAAAGAAGCTGCTAAAGACAGATTCTTTGATGAAGTAGAAGCTCCATTCTAATGAAAGAAATTTTTCTTACAACATTAGTTGGCGCAGTAGTTGGAGGAATATTCAGTGCATTTAAGCTTCCAATTCCAGCACCACCAGTATTTGCTGGACTTATGGGTATTGTTGGTCTTTGGATCGGGTATGCCCTTGTGACTAAGATTGTAGTAGGCTGACATGAGCGAGTTGAATACACTAGAGCTAATTAGTAAAATAACTGAGTTTAATGACATTCATGACTACATGAAAGATGAACAGCTGGATAAAGCATTAGCGATTGTTGTAAAGTTGTTAATGAATCCAGATGTGCCTGCATCAAAAGCTCCTATGCTTATAATTGAACTGCAGGCTATGTCTACTAAGTTTTCTATGATGGCTTCAGTGTATTCAACTATTGCTAAGGATAAGGCGGGAACAATGAATAATAATAAAAAGAACATTTATTATTCAGCAAAAGAATCTATAGACAAACTAGTAGATGCTCTCAAATATGTGGTTAGGTATAATGGGTAAAGAGATAGTAGCAAATTTAAAGTTTAAAAAGGTTACGGGCAACTTTGACCCATCTGCTTTTGCAAAAATGCTTGATGATGCATATCTTGCTACAAAGCGACCAGATCAAAAACAGACTAAAACAAGTTTTAGTCCAAGTTCTTTAGGTTACGGAAGCGGAAACTGTCCAAGATATTGGTATTTAGCATTTAGCGGAGCTATGTTTATAGATAATAATAACTCTCAAGCAATAGCTAATATGTCTCAAGGAACTCAAGCTCACGAACGAATACAAGGAATTATAAAGAAGATGGGAGTGATGAAGCATGAAGAGTATGAGATTATTAATGAGTATCCTCCAGTTCGTGGCTTTATAGATTTAGTTTTAGATTGGAACGATGAAGAGGTAATTGGAGAAATAAAGACTGCAAAGCAAGAAAATTGGGATAGTCATCAGGCAAAAATGGCACCTTCATCAAACCATCTTCTTCAAATTCTTACATACATGAAACTTAAAGATGCCAAAGAGGGTTTCTTTCTTTATGAAAATAAAAATACTCAGGAAGTTCTAATCATTCCAGTTCAAATGAATGATAAAAATAAAAAAATTATAGAAGAGTTATTTGAGTGGATGTGTATTGTTTATGATAATTTTAGGTCTGGAGAATTGCCTACACGTCCATTTATTAAATCAAGTTCTGCCTGCAAGAACTGTAAAGTTAAAAAGGAATGTTGGTCAGGAGATAATGGAATTATTGATATACCAGCATATGAGCCACCTAAATTATGATATGTTCAAATAAAGACTGTGCAAAAGAGTTTGACTCTAAAACTCATAATCAAAAATATTGTTGCGATGAATGCTGTAGAGTTGCAACAAATAAAAAAATTATGGAAAAATATTATGAGAAAAAAGCTATTCGATCTGGAATAAAAAGAGAGTGCAAAGATTGTGGCTCTAGATTAAGTAGATATAATCAGTCAAAAACATGTTCTAAGTGTGAAAAAAATTCTGCTATAAAAAACAGATCTACCCTACTTAGGATGATAGATGACATTAGCTAGTTTAGTAAAAACAAAAGCAAATAGGGTTTTAGGCATAGATGCTTCTACAAATTCAATAGCATTCTGCCTCCTTGAAAATAATGTTCCAATTAAATGGGGGAAAATTAATTTAACTGGAAATGATATATACGAAAAAATTTATGATGCTAAATGCAAAGTGTTTGCAATGATAGGTGAATTAAAATCAGACTATATTGCTATTGAAGGAGCTATACTTGTCAAGTCAGCGGATGCCGTGATAAAATTATCTTATGTATACGGTGTCGTCATTGCTGAGCTTATGTCTAGTGGGGCTAGTGTTATCACTATATCTCCTTCATCTTGGCAGGCTCATATTGGAAATAAAAACCCAACAAAGTTTGAGAAAGACAGACTTAGGTTGGAAAATCCTGGATACGCTGACTCTTGGTATAAGGCAAAGATGCGTGAAGTCAGAAAGCAGCGTACAGTAGATTATTTTAACAAAAAATATAAATTAGAATTAAATGATTTTGATGTAGCAGATTCATTTGGAATTGCTTATTATGCGAATGAGGTTTTAACAAAAAGATGATTATACAAATTATTGGGCTTCCAGGTTCTGGCAAAACAGAATTGGCAAAAGCATTAAAGGAAAGAATTAATGCAATACACCTTAATGCTGATGAGGTTCGTGCTACCGTAAATTCTGATTTAGGGTTTACTCATGAAGATAGAATTGAGCAGGCTCGTCGCATGGGAGAGATGGCAAGACTGATTGCTAAGCAAGGCGTTGCACCAGTCATTGTTGACTTTATATGCCCTACAGAATTAACTCGTGCAGCATTTGGTAAGCCAGATATACTTATTTGGATGGATACAATTCAAGAGGGAAGGTTTGAAGACACTAATAAGATGTGGGAGTCTCCAAGCGGAACATACTTATCATTTATTGATCATCAGATGAATCCAGAAGAAAAAGCATCTTCCGTTATCAAAACATTTAAACTTCATGACTGGTCTGCTCCGACAACTCTTATGCTTGGTAGATATCAGCCTTGGCATGAAGGGCACCATGCTTTGTATAAAGAAGCTGGAAAAAGAACTGAGCAGGTACTGCTTGGAGTTAGAAATACCTACAACACAAGTGAAAAAGATCCACTTAAATTTAATCAAGTAAAAGAATATATTGCGAAAGATGAATTTATGGATGGAGCAATGGTTTTAAGGCTACCAAACATAACAAATATTGTATATGGTCGTGACGTTGGCTATAAGATTGAACAGGTAGAACTTCCATCTGATATTCAAGCTATTTCAGCAACACAGAAAAGAAAAGAAATGGGATTATGAAAAAAATCAAATATATATTGGCTATAGTTAAAGATAGGTGGCTAAAGCCATATGATGATATCATATTAAGGTTCAATACAAAAGCAGAAAATGGAGACCCTTTAGTATGGAGAATATTTGTCAACGGCAACCAAAGTCTTGCAAGTGATTTTGAAATACATGGCTATGTATATGCAGTTTCTTCAGAATACGAAGGTGACACAAAGTATAATGTTGGATGCAAGGGAAGGATTCGGTGGGAAGGTACAAAAGCGGTAATTATAACTGCTAAAAAAGAACCGAATACTATGCTATGAAATTATACAAAAGTAAAGATTGGCTATATAGAAGATATGTAGTTCAAAGAAAGACTATGGAAGAAATTGCAAAAGAGTGTGGCGTAACTGTTATGACCATTCATAGATCATTGAAAGAGCACGGTATAATTAAATGAGTTTAGATCCAGTGTTTCCAGATTCAAAAACCTTTAAATGCGATGACCTTTATTTGCTTACCGTTGGCACAGAAGCTGGTAAAGAAATTCTTGAAACCTGCCATGAAATCGCACACATGCTAGTTAAAAAGAATATAGCCTACGGGAATTCAGCCCTAGATCCTGTGCGTATATTTTCAAAGGCGGGACCAAGAGAGCAGCTTCATGTCCGTATTGATGACAAATTAAATAGATTAATGAAGGGCACAGAATACCCTGGAGATAATGATATTGATGATTTAATTGGTTATTTAGTATTATTAAAAATAGCTAAATCCTGGTCTGAATGATTTTAGTCAACTAAGATGGTATAATAATTACATATGGATATTGAATTAGCAGATCATTTTGATCGTATGAATAAGGTAGTGGAAGAATTACTTAAGGGTAATAATCCTACCCAGATTGCCACCCTGACTGGTTTTAAGAGAGCAGATGTCATTGGGTATATAGATGAGTGGAAAGAGGTCGTTAAAAACGATTCTGGGGCTCGTGAAAGGGCAAAGCAGGCCATATCTGGAGCTGACCAACACTACGCCATGCTCATAAAAGAAGCTTGGAAGACCGTAGAGGATGCTGATCAAGCGGGTCAACTTAATGTAAAAGCTACATCTTTAAAGCTTATAGCTGATATAGAAGGTAAAAGAATCGGCATGCTTCAAGAAGTGGGGCTTCTAGACAATGCTGAATTGGCAACACAGTTAGCAGAAACTGAGCGGAAGCAAGAGATACTTGTAAAAATATTAAAAGAAGTGACAGCAACATGCCCTAAATGTAAGTTAGAGGTTGCAAAACGTTTGTCTCAAATAACTGGAATAGTTGAGCCAGTTGTTATACATGAGGAAAATGCAAATGTATTGTGAGCATGTTTATAAAAATATAAATAAAGATTTATGCCCCAAGTGTGGTAAAGATACACATGAAACTGATTGGGCATATCAAGCTAAATTGCATAAACAATGGCATGAAGACGGCAAGGCTAATTACGAGGGCTGGTGGTCTATTTAATGGAATTAAATTTTAATGACCTCATTGACATACTGGACGGAGAAGAGTTTGATGAAAGACCAGTAGACCTAAGAACGTTTGTTACAGGAAAAGATTATCTTGGACTTCCTCCTCTTTCTGAGTACCAATATACGCTTATTGAAAAAAGCTCACAGATTTACAAACAATCAACTCTCGTCAAATTATTTGGAGAAAGAGAAGGCGAAGATCGATACAAGCAAACCTGCAACGAAGTAGTAGCTCAATTAGGTAAAGGAAGCGGCAAAGATTACTGTTCAACAATATCAGTAGCCTATATAGTATATTTACTATTATGCTTAAAAGATCCAGCTTCATATTATGGAAAGCCACCTGGAGACTCAATAGACATTATTAATATTGCTATTAACGCACAGCAGGCCAACAATGTTTTTTTTAAAGGATTTAGAAATAGAATTGTCAACTCTCCCTGGTTTATAGGAAAATATTTTGAAAAAGCTTCTGAAATTAAATTTAATAAAAACGTAACGGTTTATTCTGGACATTCAGAGCGAGAAGCTTTTGAAGGATATAACGTTTTAGTCGCAGTACTCGATGAGATATCTGGCTTTGCTCTTGAAAGCACCACGGGACACGATCAGGCTAAAACTGCAAGCGCTATTTATGAAATGTATAGAGCTTCAGTAGATTCTCGTTTTCCAGACTATGGTAAAGTAATACTGCTTTCATTTCCAAGATTCAAACAAGATTATATCCAACAAAGATATGATCAAATTGTAGCAGAAAAAGAAACAATACAAAGATTTCATAAATTTAAAATAGATCCAGATCTTCCAGATGATACTCAAGGTAATGAGTTTGAAGTTTATTGGGATGAAGATCATATTGTATCTTATAGGTATCCTAAAGTTTACGCCATTAAAAGACCAACATGGGAAGTTAATCCTACAAGAAGCATAGAGGATTTTAAGATATCATTTTACAGAGACCCAGTAGATGCTTTGGGAAGATTTGCATGTATGCCACCAGAAGCTATCGATGCTTTTTTTAAGTCTCGTGAAAAAATAGAAAAAGCTTTTAATAATTTATCTTTGAGCGTAGACCAATTTGGCAGATTTGAAGACTGGTTTGTTCCCATAGAAGATAAAGATTATTTTATACACGTAGATTTAGCGCAAAAGCATGACCATTGTGCAGTGTCTATGGCACATATTAATAAATGGGTTAACGTAAAAGTAACTGATAATTATTCTCAACCAGCACCTATTGTTGAGGTAGATGCCGTAAGGTATTGGACTCCTACTACAGATAAATCTGTAGATTTTGCGGAGGTAAGAGACTATATATTGTCTCTAAGATCACGAGGTTTTAATATAAGAATATGTACATTTGACAGATGGAATTCCCATGACATGATGCAGCAACTAAGACAATATGGAATTAATACTGAAACTTTATCAGTGGCAAAAAAACATTATGATGATATGGCTATGGTAGTTTTAGAAGAAAGATTGTCTGGACCACATATTAAATTGTTAATTGATGAGTTATTAGAATTAAGAATAATGAGAGATAAAGTTGACCACCCAAGAAAAGGTTCTAAGGACTTGGCTGATGCTGTATGCGGATCAATATTTAATGCCATCAGTCTCACCAGGCCAGATTTTGGAGCAGTAGAGGTCCATACATATAGTTCAATTAAAAAAGAACAAAGGGAGCAGGCTAAGCAGGAAAGTCATAATTTAATTAAAGCACCTTCAGCAATGCCCAGAGTTTTGGCGGAAGCACTAGACGGAATGGAAATAATATGAGCATATATCAAGAAAAAGCAAAAGAGTGTAAATGTTGTGGAAAACATGTTCCTCTTCCAGTTAGATTAAAAGAGTATGAAGGAATAAAAGTTTGCCCAACGACATTTGATAATATAATAGAATATAAAAGAGTTTGGAATGAAATTGGCAGAAGGCCTCCAGGAAATATAAGAAAGCATTTTTCAGATTATGTACAGCAAATAGTAGAAAAAACTATTGACAATAATCATGTATCAAATATATAATTATCAACTAGGCACCAGTAGCTTAGTTGGTTAGAGCCCCGAACTCATAATTCGGTAGTCGTAGGTTCAAGTCCTACCTGGTGCACAAAGGAGAAAGATGGACGACGGAGAAGCATTAGAGAGAATACAATATTATATTGAAATAGGTGCCATCAGACTTGCTGGCTACAATGAAGAGGGCGAAGCAATATTTGAATTAAACGAAGAGACTACAAAAGAGCTGGCTCCAGAATTATGGGAAGCGCATATGGAGTACGTTGATGATTCATTAATAGATCTTTACAAAGAAGGACTTCTTGATGTAGAATATGATGAAAATTTGGATGCAACAATGCATTTTACTAAAGATGGATATCAAATTGCAAAAGAAAAGGGTCTTATACCTTTAGAGCCAGGAGAATTTTTTGAGTAATTATATTGCCCTTGTAGCTCAGCGGATAGAGCGAGGCTCTTCTAAGGCCTGCGTCAGAGGTTCGATTCCTTTCAGGGGCGCATAGTGGACCATAGCTCAGTCGGCAGAGCGCAGAGCTGTTAACTCTGATGTCCCAGGTTCGAGCCCTGGTGGTCCAGCGGGATAATCCCAACTTATATATAAGGAGAAAAATGAAAACAGTAGGAGAAAAACTAGGTAACTTTGCTGTTACTGGAGTTAAGCCTGGGGCATTGTCATACGACGATTCCTCATTTGAAGTAATTACACAAGATTCTTTTCCAGGAAAATGGAAAATTATTGTTTTTTATCCAAAGGATTTTACATTTGTGTGTCCAACAGAAATTGTTGCCTACGATGCACTTGTAAATGACTTTAATGATCGTGATGCAGTTTTAATGACTGGGTCCGTAGACAATGAATTTTGTAAAGTAGCATGGCGTAATGCACATGAAGATCTTAAGAAAACAAATTCGTGGTCATTCGCAGATACTGCACACAGACTAGCGTCAGATTTAGGCGTTCATCATGAATCTGGAGTTACATATCGTGCAACATTTATTGTTGATCCAGAAAATACAATTCAACATGTAACTGTTAACAACTTGGATGTAGGACGTAATGCTGATGAATCATTACGTATACTTGACGCACTACAAACAGGGGAGCTTTGCGCCTGCAATAGACCGCTTGGTGGAGACACTCTATAATGTGGGTCGAACAGCTAAAAGATTCTTTGCCAGAATACGCTAAAGATATCAAGCTAAATCTTGATGCTGTTATTAATCGCAGTACAGTTGATCCAGAGCTAGCTACCCATTTAGCTCTGGCAGCTTCTTTTGCTACTGGTAACGGTAAATTAATTGCATTTATTGCAGCATCTTCTACAAATGAAATTGAAAAAAATGCAGCAATGACTGCTGGCGCCTTAATGGCTCAAAATAATGTTTGGTATCCGTATGTAGAAATGGCAGACGATGCAAGCCTTAAAGGTTTACCAGCACAATTAAGAATGAATGCGATAGCGTCTCACGGTGGAACAACAAAAGGTAATTTTGAGGCCTATTCATTAGCGTCATCCATCATTGGAAAATGTCATTTTTGTGTTAAGGCACATTATGAAACCCTGAAGCAGGAAGGGTTTAGCGTAGAGCAATTAAGAGATATTGGTAGAATTGCTGCTACTGTAAACGCTTTAGCTAAGATTTTAAACTCTTAGCATAGCCGCCTCCCTAGCTCAGTGGTAGAGCATCCGCCTTGTAAGCGGAAGGTCGTCAGTTCAATCCTGACGGGGGGCTCAAGGTCCCTATAGCTCAGTTGGTAGAGCAACAGACTTTTAATCTGTGGGTCGTAGGATCGATACCTACTGGGGACACGCCCTTGTAGCCCAGTGGCAGAGGCATGCGACTTAAAATCGTACAAGCGTTGGTTCGAATCCAACCAAGGGCACAAAAGGAGAAAAAATGAAAACAGTGTTAGTAACAGGAACAAAGCTAGGCGTAGGTAACGGACTAGTAACTAGATTATCATCTTTGGGCTATCAAGTAATTGCTACGTCAAGAGATATAAATTATTTATTAAGTAACAAAGAAAGTTTTGGGTGGAAGGAAAATGTATTAGTAGAACAGTTAGACCTTTCAGATCCAGACTCCATAAAAAAATTATATGAAAAATATAAAGATAAAAAAATAGATTTATTAGTTAATAACGCAGCTGGTGGCAGTTTTTATGAAGAGGAAGGGAAAAGTGTTTTTGATTCATTCACCTACGCCTCATCGGTAAACGTTGGGGGACCAGCGTATTTAACAAAATTATTTATAAACAACCTAAGATACTCTGACAACCCAACAGTAATATTCATATCATCATTTGCTGGAAAATATCCATACCCTGGAGACATTACTTATTGTGTATCAAAAGGTGCAGTATCTACTATGGCCCAGGTATTCAGAATCGAATTGCCACCAATGAATATTAAAGTAACTGAAATTAGACCATCAAGTATTAACACAAGAGATGATAATCCAAATTTATCCCATTTAAGTGTAGATGATTTAGTAGATACTATTATGTGGGTGTCTGGTATGCCAAAACATTGTAATATAGATGTAATTGAGATGTCTGAAATAAGGACTAGAAAACACATATAAAGTTTGGTATAATGTATATAGGTCGCCAAACGGGACCTAATTAACTTATTCGCTTAAAGGAGGAATAATGGTAACACAATTTGCCATGGATCTTTTTAGAGATCCTTTTTTTATCGGGTTTAACAGAGAGTTAGACCGTCTTTCAAATATCTATCGTGAGGCCACTCATCAATCTTATCCGCCATATAACTTGGTAAAGATTGACGAAGATACCTATCAGTTATCGCTTGCAGTTGCTGGATTCAGCAAAGATGAAGTAAGCGTTTCTGTAGATAATGGAAGTTTAATAGTTAAGGGTGAGAAAGCCGAAGAGTCTTCCAAGGAAGTACTTTATAAAGGTATCGCAACCAGAAAGTTCACACGCACCTTTGCTCTTGGAGAGTATATGGAGGTGGATCGTGCTGAAATGGCAGACGGTATTCTTAACATCTTTGTGGAACGAAACATTCCCGAAGAAAAGAAACCCAAAACGATCAAAATTAAATAAGATATAATAAAATAGTCGGGCGAGACAGCGACTATAAATAACTGGTATAGTCCTGAGCATGACTGTAAAAAACTGCTCATTAAAAGAAAGGTGTTTTAGTAATGAGGAATGTTAGATATTTTAGCAAACAAAATGAAAAATTTAATTTTAAGTTGCATAAAATTTTTGACATTTCAGAAATAGAAAATAAAATAAGATTATTTAATTCTGAATGGCTTATTGATACTTCTAGGCAAAACATGTATGTTCCTCATAAAAACACTAATACATATTTTTTAATTGAACACTCAAATCATTGGCAATATGGAGACATGTATATGCCACAGTTTAAATGTTTAGATAAAGAATTGTGGGAATCTGTTAAGCCAATAGTTAAATATTTAGAATCAATTATTGATGGTAAAATGGGTAAAGTGGTTTTGATTAATCTCCCAAGTGGTAAAGATATATTAGAGCATCAAGACAAGGGAGACTATTTAGATATAGTTAGAAGATTTCATATACCAATCATTACAAACGAAAATGTTTGGTTTAAAGTAGAAGATGAGGTAAAAAATATGAAGGCGGGGGAGTGTTGGGAAATTAACAACTCTAAACCTCATTCTGTTAAAAATGAGGGCATTGAAAACAGAATACATTTAATGATAGACATTATGCCGATGATTGGAGTTAATTCTTATAATGCCAAGATATGAATATACCTGCATTGAATGCAATTATGGCATAGAAGTTACTAAATCTTTTGATGATGCAAACACATCAGAGTTTTGTAAAAAATGTGGAAAAGTAATGAATAAAGTTTACGGTACATTTGGAATTCAATTTAAAGGCGGCGGGTTTTATTCAACTGGAGGATAATCCAAAATAGTTAAATGATATAATTAACTTGTTACAAAATTTGTAACAGGGAGTTATCAGTTGACTAGGACTAGATTATGGAGATTATCTTTAGCCGCCATTTTAGGCTTTGGTTGGCTATTTGTAACCCCTGCCTATAGTGATGATCCATTAAGTTTAGCCGCTCAAGAAATACAAAAATTAAACGATAGCGTAGCTGATTTAAATTATAAAACAGAATTTGAATCATTAATAGATATATCTGAATCTAAATATGATGACGCAGTAGATGCAAGGGATGCGAGAGACGATGCTGCAGATGTTTACAATTCAGCAGTAGAAGCAGAGGCTACAGCATTAAACGAAAAGCTTTTGGCTCAAACTGCAGTAGATGGACAGACTGTTACTGTAGCTACAAAACTACAAGAAAAAAATGACGCTCAATCAGCATTAGATATATCAGCGGTAAATTTAGCAACAGCAAATACCAACCTTCAAACTGCTCAAAATGCTGTAAATAATGCTGGATCAGCAGGATTACAATATACTGTTTATCATCTATTAAGAGATGGCTATATTAACGGGCAGCATATAGCGGTACCTGGCTCTGTCATATGTACAGGTGTCTGGAATTCAAACTCTATGAATCTTCCAGTTTGCGGATACTACGAAGACATTATTGTTAAATTTACTGGCAAAATTACAGTACCGTCAGATTGGACAAACGTATACTTTGCTGGATACACAGACGACGGATTTAGAATGTATGTAGATGGCAACCTTGCTGTAGACAATTGGGTTGAACAGGGTGCTACATGGAGCACCTATTCTCCAATATATAATGTTAGCCAAGATAAAACTTTAGATGTAGAAATATGGTGGTATAACGGCGGTGGCCCAGGATCTTATCATCTCGGATGGTCAATTCCAGGTGGGTGGACTGGCGCAGGATGTGCTTATACTGGTGGATGGGGAGTAGGATTTAGTTGTAACCTTAATACATTTTCTTACGGATCAGGTGCAACACAACAACAATTAGATAATTTGTCTGCAGCACAGGCAGCAAAAACGGCTGCACAACAAGATTATAATACTAAATTAGCAACACGTAACACTAAAGTATCTGAATATAATTCTGCTAACTCAACTTTAACAATTCATAATCAAACTTTAACAACTAAAACAACTGCTCACAATGCTGCAATTATAAACACAGCAAATAAATTACAGGATAAAGAGGATGCAATAGACGCATATGATCAATCAATTATAGATTTAAATAATGCTATTGATAATGCCTGGAACTATTATGATGAGCAAATGGCTAGAGAAATTGCTACTGCATTAGCACAAGCCGCCGCTGCCGCTGCTGCTAACCAGCCAACGACAGAACCAACGCCAGAACCTTCTCCAGAGCCAACAGAAGAAGTTACTCCAGAGCCAAGCCCTGAACCTTCTCCTGAACCATCGCCTGAGCAAACTGAACCAGTCGATCCCACTCCAGAGCCAAGCCCTGAAGCCACAGATGAGGCGACGCCAGAGCCAACTCCTGAACCTGAGCCATCTCCAGAACCTTCACCAGAGCCTTCACCTCAGCCAACGGATATAGATCCAGAGCCAACTCCTGAACCAAAGCCAACTCCGACTGAACCTTCTGAAGAATCACAAGACAATGTTATCATAAAGGATGAAGAGTTACTAGAGTTAATTCCAGAAAAAGGGACGGGAACTTCAGAAGATCTTACTTCAGTTATAGCTAATTTAACAAGCAAGGATAATAAATTAGTTACATTGAGTCCAGAGCAAATTGCTGCTGTTAGCCAGACACTAGTTGCATTAACAAATGAGGCAAAGATCGAGGTTGCACAAGACCTTGGCATTAAAGCAACTGAAGTTGCCGTAATTGCAGAAGCAATGAAGTCTAATCCAGAATTAGCCATAGCATTTGTTGAATTTAAGGATAGGGAAGCAGCAGCAGAAGGCGCCACCATGCCTTACACATTAGCTGACGCTACCACAGAAGTACAGACAGAAGCATTTTTGGCGGACCCAATAGGAGCAGTTTTAGATATAGATTTAAGTAAAGTTTTAAGCCCATCAGAATGGGGCAAGGATATGACAGATGACCAAAGAGAAAAAGCACAGGAAGTTGTCATACCAGTAATTATTGCAAGTAATATCGTGGCTGCAGCCATGACTAGGAGGATATAATGAAAATAATAAAGGCTATTTTAAATTATGCCTGGGAAGTAATTAAGGAGAGCATAGCCCAAATATTTACCCTTCTAGGGTTTTTTATTGCTTGGCTGACCCTTACAGGCACAGCCCAGCAGGTAGTTGGCGTAGCAACATTAATTGCTACTGTTATTTGGCTAGCGACAATACCCTTAAGAAAAGAAGAATAAAAATGCTATAATTGAGGCATGAGAAAATTAGGTGCCTCATTAGCTAGCATAATGCTAGCCTTCACAGTTACATCGTGTAACTTTGATGGTTCATTTCGATATGAATGCCAAGACCCAGCCAACTGGGAAAAGGCAGAATGCAATCCTCCAATTTGTGAAACTACTGGGACCTGTTCCAGAGATTTAGTTGGACAGGAAATATGGGATGAGTACCAGAAATCAAAGGTAAAAAATGGCTAGAGAAAGATTAACCCCACAAGATCTTGATGCAAGATTAAAGTTTATTCTTGGAATCACTCTTGGAACAATTTTGTTATGTACATCATTAGGAATTTTGTATGCTCTTATATTTGTAACACAACCAATTGGAGCACAATCAGAAAATGACAAAATGTTTTTTAATGTTCTTGGTAGCGTTGCAACATTTATCACAGGAACTCTTGCAGGTTTGCTAATTGGTCAGTCTGGTGCTAAGGATGTTATGGCAGCACAGATGGCAAATAAAGAAATAGATGCAAAGAATACTCAGGCAGATAAAAAACTTGAATCAGAATTAGAGATTAATGAATTGAAGGCTGAAGTAGAAGCTGATGCAGTTAGGGCAAGATTAGACGCAAAGCCAAATGATCAAATGCCAGTAGAGCAACCAGTAGATACTGATTGGGATAAGGAATAATTATGCCATGGAATATTAAGCAGGGTGCGGCAGGATGCAAAGGCTATGCTGTTGTAAAAGAAGGTACAAACGAATTAGTTGGATGCCATGATAGTGAAACTAAAGCTAAAGCACAACTTAGAGCACTATATGCTAGCGAAGTTGAAAAGGCTAACCCTTGCTGGGATGGATACGAAATGGTTGGTTACAAAAATAAAAATGGGAAAAAGGTTCCCAATTGCGTCCCTAAAGTTAAAAAGGGAATTTTTGGAAGAGGTAAAAATTAATTATGTCAAATGATTTTGTAGTACCAGCAGAAACAGAAAAGGCTCCAAAGGGTAGCGCAGCCAGATTAATACAGGTTGCCAAGTCACAAGTTGGTTATATTGAAGGTCCAAAAGATAATGAAACAAAGTACGGAGCTTTTACTAAAGCTAACTTTCAGCCATGGTGTGGATCATTCGTAATGTGGTGCGCTGATCAAGCTGGAGTAAAGGTTCCAAATACTGTTTACACTCCAGGTGGTGCAGCAGCATTTAAAAAATCTGGAAGATGGATTGATGTAGATTTAGCTGATCCAGAGCCAGGGGATATTGCATATTTTGATTTTCCTGGAGACGGAGTAGATAGAATTTCACACGTTGGAATTGTTGTAGAGGACAATGAAGATGGAACCGTATGGTGCATTGAAGGAAATACTTCAAGTAGCAAAAAAGGAAGTCAAAGAAATGGCGGAGAGGCTTGTAGACAACTTCGTGCATTTAAAAAGAATAAAAAAGGTGTACAGGTTTCTATAGTAGGGTTCGGGCGTCCTAAATTTAAAGCATCATGAACAAATTTAGTGTAAAATTGGAAATATTGGCAGAGGTTGAAGCCTTTGACGAAGATGATGCCAGAGATTATATAAATGATATTTTTGGGACTGATGATGAAGTTAAATCAATAAAGATCATCAGTTTGGCAAAAAAATAGGAGAAAAAATGAGTATACAAGAAGACATACAGCAGGTTAAGGTAGATTCAGATTACCAAAGATATCTGGATTCAGGAGTAAGACCTGCGATACAATCACTTTATGATGTTAGCATAAATGGGGCAGACGGAACAAATAATTTCCTTGAGCAGTATAAAGGAAAGGTAACTTTGTTTACAAATACCACAGTTGGTTGTGGAAATGCTAATCAGTTAGAAGTTTTAAAATGGCTACACGATGACTATGAGTCACAAGGATTTTCAGTAATAGGGGTCCCAACAAATGATTATTGTGGTGCTGGAATTACAAAATCTAACTTTAAGCCAGAAAGGTTTGCAAAGGGCATTACCTGCGGAATGGATTCCCAAGTGTATAGTGAAGAGGTCTACGGAACAACATTTGGATATACAGAAATGACTCATTCTAATCCTAACGAATTAGTTTCAGCAACTGTAGGGTCTCCTGCTGGACATAATGGTATTGGCGAGCCGTATGGTGAACCACATGATTTCTGGAAACAAATAGCTGCACAATCTATTGCAATTTTTGACTGGAAAACATATAGCGGAATTCCAACAAGTTCTCAAGATTATTATTCATGGTGGCTAAATATGGGATTTGACGGTGGATATAAAATGTCAGGAAACTATGAGAAGTACTTATTCGATAAAGATGGTTACTTTTTAAAGAATTTTAACTGCCAAGTTCTTACCTACGATCACGAGAGACTTGTTAAAGAGGGTGCAGAAAAGGCTGGAGGAGTTTTATCTCATGCTATGGGAAGATCTCAGAAGGTATTTGATGAGGAATATGCAGTTGTTAAGGCTGCAATTGAATCAGCTTTAAATGGAGAATTATCTCTTTTAAACCCTAAAAACCCTAATTATATAGGTGGATAATTATTTTATCTTAATTTAAAAGAATAGTGCTTGTCTTATTGACAAGCACTGTTCTATTCCTGTATAATAATATACAGGTCTAAAACATAAAAATTGGACATATGCTACATTTATATGAAAATGGAGTAGAAATACTCAGAAAAAAGCTTAATGAAAAAAAGCTAGAATCATATTGGGAAAATTACAATTTGATAATATGGAAAAAAGACTCAGGCGGATTTTCTAATACCAAAGGTGTATATAGAAATAATAACTGGGGAATCGCACATGAATTTTCAGTTACTTCAAAAGGAACTTGGGAATTACCGCTAAAATATGTCAGATATTTTAAATGAATTAAAATCTGATGAAGATAGCCTAAAGTGGTGGCATCTCGCAGCATGTCAGGGAATGGACACAAATCTGTTTTTTGATAAATATGAGCTAGATGTTTCTATGGCAAAAGCTATAGATCAATGTTGCCTGTCATGCCCCGTAATAAAAATGTGTTATTTGTCTGGAATAGAAAATAATGAGTATGGAGTGTGGGGCGGAATTTATTTGTCATCAGGATCATTAGATAAGATGAAAAATATTCATAAAACAAAAGATATTTGGAAGCAGATAAAACAAAAAAATGCCATCTAATTTATATGATAACAAACACTTTAAACATGGCGTTAATTTATGGACTGGTGAGCCTAACAAGCCAGTATTTTACAACGAAGAAATGAAAAAGAAACTTAGAGAAATAAAGAAGCCCTTGCTTCTTATGATGGATGTAGTTAAATATCCAGAATTTCTCGCCTTAAGATTATATGAGGATAACTTTATACAGTTTACTGGAAGTAAAAAAGAAGAAGTTATAGATTATGTTACAAAGGTAAAAAAGATGATTGAGTCATACGGTGTAAGATGCGAACTTGAGGGGGTTCCAGGTGGAAGATCAATTACTTGATGTGTATATATATTCAGAAGCAGTGTATGGAACAATCAAATTCATGGGAGCATTTGCCTCCATGGTGACATACGAAAAAAATGGCATTCATTACGAAGAGCTATTGGAAAATGATGATTTTGAGGTAATCAATTAATGGGAAATCAACAAGAATATTTAGAGAAATATAAAGAGGAAAGCTTAAAGCAGCTAAATCCAGAACACTTTGATGTTGTAATCAATTTTTTAAAAACAAATTCGCAAATTAATCCACACTATATGATAACTATTTCTAGAGACGGAGAGTCGCCAGCAAGATCTATATATCATTTCCCAAATGCTATTGAAGCTGTAGAAAATTACAACAAATACACTGATTGGGGTTTTGCAAAAAATTATTTAACCGTAACATTGTATGGTCCTGGTGGAAAATTATCAGAAAAAGTTTTAAAAAGACCTTTAGGGGGCACACAAGGAGACTGTACTTTTGTTAGGGAAGATTATGTAAAAGCAGAAAAAATATTACTAAGCTATAAAGATAAAATTGATACAGATTATTATAAAAATTTAGTAAAAGATTTTGCTGGATTATTCTCAAGGGATAATATCAGATTTGATGTTTCTAGATTTTTTAGAGAATGTCAATGTGAAGAGGTATTTGAATAAATGGAAAAGATACTTTGCTATTCATGTAATAAAAGCAAAAATAAGTTAAATGTTAGAAGGTCTTCTCTTCTTCCAATTAATTTATTTTTATGTCAGACTTGCATAGATCAAAAAATGGAGCCAAGGTGGGTGGTCTTAATTTCTGGAAGACAGAATGGACATGAGCACGTGAAAGAATTTGTTCAGAAAAAAAGATATATTGGCTCTGAAATAACTGCAGCAGAATTATTAATTTAAATCTATTTTGATGTATAATTAATCTATAATGCAAATAGATTATATTACAGTTACGTTAACTCTGTTAGCGGCGATATTAAGCGGTTTTGCCACCGCAATTATTGCTGGAATTAGGGATGCCAAAAAAGAAAGAGTTAGAAGGGAAGAACGAGATAAAGACCATTTAAAAATGGAGGTCAAAGATCTCAAAATAGATCTATATAAATTAGAAAAAGAATTAACTGAGTGGAAAGATAAATATTATGAAGCCATTCAGGAATTAATTACCCTTAAAGCTGAATTAGAAAATGCATTAACTATGCTTAATCATATAGAATTTCATGAAGACCTGGACTCGGAATATTTAAAATAGTACAATAGGTTTATGACCTGTATTGTTGCCCTATCAGTAGGAAATAAAGTCTTCCTTGGAGGAGACTCTGCAGCATCCGATGAGAAATCTGGATTAATACTTCAAACAACTGATTCAAAAGTTTTTAAAATTGGTCAATACGGAATTGGATTCGTAGATAGTTTTAGAATGGGTCAGATATTACAGTACAACTGGACTCCTCCGATTTATAAGCCAACCGCAGGATTTAAGAATCTTGATAAGTTCATGCGTACAAAGTTTGTAGAGTCTATAAAAGAAGCGTATCAAGAACATGGTTTTGGAAGATTTGGAAACAACGCTCCTGAAGATGGAGATGAAGGTGGCGTTATAATTATTGCTGTTCAGAATACTGGCAGAATATTTATAATGGATTACGATTATCATGTTTCTGAAGTAGATGTAGAATACTTAGCAGAAGGAAGTGGACAACAGGTAGCACTTGGTTCTTTGTTTTCTACATCAACTATTCGATTGCCAAGAAAACGTGTAAGGATGGCTTTAGAGGCATCAGCAAAATTTATAATGAGCGTCCGTGGCCCCTTTACAATTATAGAGGTCTAGGGTATAATAAATTTATGGAAGAGCCACAAGACATAAATGATTTAAGGCCAGACTATAGTAGGTCTATGGATGTCAGGGGAGTTCCAACACACATATGTCCATGCGGATCAAATGTCTGGAATTTAAAAGTAATTTTTTATAACTTTGAAATAGCAAGTTATTTTTTAGATATGGAGTGTGCCGATTGCGGTACACTTGCTACGGCTCCAACGCCAATAGATAGAGACGGATCAGAATGAGAAAGTCAGAAAAAATCAATATGCTTGAGCTAGAGCTATATAAAATGCGTATTGAATTAGATTTAATTCATGAAATTTTAAACAATATTATTGCAGTGCAAAATGCCCCTCAAGAGAACGTCCGTAATCTTGATTCTGGCAAATGGTATCCACGTAGACTTCCTCCACAACAGTAATAGCTATTGACAGTCAGTAAGCTATTTAGTAGAATTGTCTACATGAAAAAACTAATAACGGCTTTAGTAGCCATCACACTAACAATCACATCAATGCCTGCACAGGCAAATCTGAAGAACAAAACATCTGTTCCTACTCTGGCGATTTTAGACAGTGCTCTAGACACCAGCATTCCATTAATTAAATCTAAGCTTATTCAAGAAGTTTGTATATTAGACTGGCCTTCTTGCCCAAATGGTAAGAATTTTATGGAAGGTGCATCTTCATCGTATCTCTCTTCTCTTATTTTATCAACAAGTAATTTTAACCATGGAACACAAATGGCTTCGATTGCAACTGCTGCAAATCCAAACATGAACATTCTTTTTGTCAGAATTATTGGAAATACTTCTAAGGGTGCAAGACAGACTACAGGACCAAATACTTTGCCAAACGCATTGTCTTGGGTGCTATCAAATAAAGATAAGTACAACATTGTTGCGGTATCTGTTTCTCAGGGAAGCCAGTCCGCTCTTAGAAAAAATACACAACAGTATTGCCCAGTGAGCGCAACAGATAATGCCATAAATAATCTTTACAGTGCTGGAATCCCAGTATTCTTTCCTGCTGGCAATGACAGAGATCGTGCAAGAATCAATTGGCCAGCATGTATACCAAATTCTGTTGCAGTCGGCGGAGTAGAATCATATGGAGACATTTCAATTTTTAGTAATTATGATAAAAATTTAATTGATATTTGGACACCAATCTACTCACCTTCAATTTATCCAGGCAATATTTATGGAAATTCGTTTGGTACATCAGTTTCTACGCAAATTGCAGCAGCGCAATATGTTGCTTTAAAGACTGCAAAACCAAATCTTACATTAGATCAACTACTTTTGTTGATTAAGTCTACTGGTAAGCCAATTTCAAATTCAATTAAAGAAACTGGACTTATGTTTAATTTAGGAGCAGCATTAAATGGATAAGAATGTAACTATGCTTCAAGGAATCATTGAAGATGTTGCTACTGAGTTGTACCAAAAATGGTACAACTCAGTTCCTACTACTGAGGTAAATGAAGAATCGTCTCAAGCAATGATGAAAAACGCCTTCGACACATCATTTTTTGTTATTCAAAGATTCATGGATAAGTTTAACAAAGAGGCGGAAGCACTAAAGGGTGTTGACGATCAAGGTAACATTTAGTAGGATATATCCATGCAAACATTTTTACCACATCAAGATTTTTCTAAAACCGCTAGCAGGCTAGATAGAAAACGTCTTATTAAGCAAAGCGTAGAAAATCTACAAGTTCTAAAGTCTTTAGCTGGACTTTATAGTTCAGGTGCTTGGAAAAATCACCCAGCAGTAAAAATGTGGGATGGTCATGAAGACTGGCTATTTTTATATAACGAGTCTATTGTTAAAGAGATACTAATGAGAGGCTATAAAAACACAACACACGCCACCTTTGATCAAATTTATCAAGACCATTTTATGCTCATGGAGTCAGACAAGCCCTGGTGGCTAGGTGATGAGCGTGTTCATTATTCTCATCGTGGCAGACTTTATGAAAAAGACCCAGATAAGTATTATTTCTATTCAGAATTTGCTGACTATAAAGATATGGGATATACTTGCTGCGAGTCATGCAACTACTATTGGCCCACCCATTCTGAGGCTCTATGATAGTAACAGACGATAATTTTGAAACTGTTATAAATAGTCATAAGATAATCATGATAGACTTTTGGGCGGAATGGTGTAGGCCATGCAAAATGTTTTCCCCAATCATAGAAGAAGTTTCTCAAGAGACTGGCATATGGTTAGGAAAAATGAATGTCGACAATGAGCTAATAAAGCAGGTCGAATATCAAGTAACAAGTATCCCTACTACTATATTGTTTAAAGACGGAAAGCCAGTAAAAAGAATTATTGGTGCCAAGCCTAAACATGTTATGTTGGAGGAGATTAAAGAATGGATTTAGCTTTTGACGATTGGATTAAATTTGGTTATGACAAAGGTTGGATATCAGATGTTTTTTGCAATACCCACGACGGCCCTCCAATGGATGACGAAGAATTAAAGGAGTGGGATGAAGGCGGAGATCCATGTTCTTTTCAAGTAAGAGTATGGGAACTAGAATAGAATTCTGACTCACAATATAGAGTCAGAGTATATAAGGAGAAATAAAAAGAATGAAATCATTCAAGAAAATCGCTCTAGCCGTGGTTGCAGCCATGACTATGGGTACACTTATTGCAACACA
>Ga0315909_10000122_pt1 | contig 99992 bp, 145 predicted proteins | sample LakEriMetagenome_11_FD_203527 | JGI IMG/M metagenome (GOLD analysis project Ga0315909, IMG submission 203527) | Freshwater fungal communities from buoy surface, Lake Erie, Ohio, United States - Buoy 2 MA125 | ecosystem: Environmental > Aquatic > Freshwater > Lake | place: USA: Lake Erie, Ohio...
CACGGAATGATGCAAAACTTGCTACACCATTTTGTGATTCTAGTTCATGAGCCATTTTTATCCTTTCAGTTGTTTTAATTAAGTTTATCATTCATGACTGACAATGTCAACTAGGATTGGGGAAAATGGTTTAATCTTCTTAATTGGGATAAATCGGACATTTGGGGCCCCCCGAGGATTTTTGTGGGCCCTTTTTACATCTTGGCCAGGATGTTGATAGCCCCCTATCAAATTTAAACGGTCCCTGCAGCGGTTGCTACAGATCTCTTATTAATTCTCTTCTAGTGAAACGTCGTCCACAGTTAAGTCAGCGTCATACTCATATGAACTTACCTCTGCATCAATCGTTACATTGCTTAGATCAAAGTTTTCAATTTCATCTAATGGAATGCTAATAGTTCCACTGAATGTGATAGTTCCGTATACATTCATTTGCTTCACAGGATTAATATCAAAGTGCTCTGCTAGCGCCTTTAAAACATCTTCTTTAGAATAGTTAGGGTCGTACCATTCAGGAATTTGATCTTCAAGCCATGAGATGTCTAAACGACGTTCTGCTGCAATATTTTCATACTGCCGTGATCTATGTAATTGCCACTCAATGTCAGTAACCTTATCAGTCATGAACGTAGGGCTTTCAGGTGCTGGGTAGGTTTCAGGTAGAGCCTTGTAGGTCACAAGTAGGTTAGGGTTATATGGTACAGATAGTTGATCTTGGGTTAGTGCATCGCTCATAGGGGTTCCTTTTCTGTTAATACAATAATATCATCAAGGTTGTGGAAATGCAAATGTAGTTCTTAATTAGTCTCACATAATGAGATGTGATTTAGATCACGCCCCCTCGGGGAATTTTGCGGGGCAATTAAAAGATGAGCAGTTTAGAACTCATGCTCAGGAGTCTTATCTCAGGAATAACTTAGCAATTAAGCCAAGTGCTTATCAGAGATAAATTATTTAGTTGTGCTTACCATAGCAAGGCGTTGTGCGCCATTTGCCATGCGTAGCGAAACTCTAGTAAGTTTAGAGTTGATAGGTGAGAACTTTTCAATTCTACCTGTGATACCAGTTTTGCTTGTGGTGAATAAATCACCGATTTGGTATGTGTATCCGCCTAGTGTCATTTGTATTGCCTTTCGTTTGTGGTGGTTGCTTACTAATTTAGTCTAACATATTTTGGGGGCATAGTCAAATACCCCCAAACTATTATAGGTATCTTGCGATAGCGTTATAGGTAGATGTGGAAACTACTTCCTCATCTGTCATCTTGAGGATACGGATTGCGTTTGAGATTTCCTCTTTCATCTCACGATAAGTATGAACATGGATTACCTCAAAATCACGCTCAGGCTCTTTTGGAAAATCTGTTCCATCTGTTGCTAGGTCAAAATCAACATTGATGTTATTAGACCATTGGCGATAATTGGTGCGTAGGTTTTGTGCTTTGGAAAAGCGTTCCATAGCCCAAGTGCCAATTTCTTTTTGCCAAGCCTCTTGTGCCTCTTTGTATTTGGCTTCGTTCTCGTCTTGCTTAGCGTAGTCAGCCTCTACCTGTGCTAACTTTGTTTCTAAGGCTTGTATAACCTTAGCAGTAGCGATTTTCACGCTGATGGGTTTGCTTCTTGCCATTGTGGTGGTTTCCTTTTCTATCAGGGGCTTCTATCCTAGCATTTCTAAGATAGTAAATCAAGTTGAGCAGTTTTAGTTGTCATGCTCAGGACATTTAGCCACTAGGCTAAGATTACTTTGCTGTCCAAGTTGTCCAGCGTGTTTTACCATTTAGGTCTAACTTTACACGAACATTACCATTGGCTTGTGGCACGATTTCTTTAATCACACCAGTTTCCTTTGATTTCTGTGTTGTGTAGGTATCGCCTACCTTGTATAGCGAGTTTGCTACTGACATGTTTCTCCTTCTTGTTGGTTTTTGCTTACTGTATTAGTCTAACATTTTTGCGGATAAATAGCAAGTTATTTTTCCAATAATCTCATATTTTGAGATATGGTATCTGTGATGTATCTCACACCACCAAATGCCCATTTAATGCCCCAAACCTGCTGATAGGATTATGATAAATAATATAATTAAAATTGTTAACTCCATACACCCCTACTTCTTAGATGATGAGAATACGATATCGCTCTTAGAGTATACACACAATCCGCAAGATACGCAAGCACTTCCACTATTTGAGATAAGCGGTATTGACTTTAGATTCTCAGGGCACTTAGCACCAGGGCGGTTGAATAACTCTTTCATATCTGCTTGCCCAATTGCAAAATTTTTGGCAAGGTATGCAAGGCGTACTCCATGATCTTTTTTAAGACTAACACCTATCTGCTTATTCTCACTATCTGTAGAATAGTATAAAGATAGATTAGGTATACCCTTAAGCATTACGGCTGCAGCCTCTACTCTAGTGTATACCCAAAACTGTATATCTGTATTAGTTAAGATAACATATTGCCATGCTCTAGTGTAAGTATCACTAAAGAAATCTCCGTCCCAGTGAATGCGGAATAGTAATTTAGCGTTTTTCTTTTCACAATCTTTTCTAAACTCTGCAATCATATTTTCAATTAGATCTACCATAGTGGGTTCATCCGCATTGCGTAGTAATTCCCAATTGTGCAATAGGTTATTCTTTACGGCAGGATAAACTTTTTCTAATCTGCCTGCGTAGCAAACGCTTTCACAAACACTAGTGGCACCAGGGCACGAGAAATTTTTTCCAGCAGGTAATCCAAAGGTGTTAGCAATTGCGGCTTGCTTTCCATTTTTTGATACGGCATTAGCAACCTTTCTGTCAAACGATCTTTTTAATTGGGTCATGTAAAAATATTATCACGAATTGGGAAAAATATCAACTACCCTTAATTAGTGCAAAACGGACAAATCGCCCCCTCGGGCGCCCCTTACTGCAAAATCATTAAATCAAATTGGTCGTATTCACCAACTTCAATTATATCTCTTTCACCAAAATCGTTTACAACTTCTAAAGTATATCCATCTGGCAGTGAAACTATATCTATGATAGATACAACTTCATCAGCAACCTGAATACAATCATCAATCATTAACTGTCCTGCAGTTAAGATATCTGCTTTTACATAGTCCACAATTTGAATAGTATCATCATTTTCTAAATCAATCATTGTTCCTCAATTTCTGCTAGTGTTTCCCATAGAATAGGCTCTAGTAATTTAGCGCATGCGTCTAATTTATCTTGCAAGTCTTTACTCATCTACTGGCTCAATAAACCACTCTAGGTGTGCGTGTGATACCAATGCGCTGGCGGTAGTCCAAGTATTACCTTTCCAACTAATTTGAAAGTTATCAATCATTGGCAATTCTATTTTACGAGAATAGTCCTCATCATAGTATGCGTCAATAGCCTCAATGCAAGGCTGAACCATTACTGTTGGTATTGGTGGATAGTGATTACCTTGCAGGTGATAGGCTAATTGTGTTTCTAGGTCTAGCGTTGTGTCTGCTAAACCTATTGCTGTTATTGATCCCATTATTTAATTGATACCTCTCCGTTGGCGTAGAAGGTTTTAGTATACATCTTGCCTGTTGGGTCTGACAAGTTATAGGTTGCGTATTCTTTAGCGAAGCCATAGTCCACGCACTTATTCCAAGCGTCTACTGCTGTTAGCATATCGCTAACTCGCAGGGTATTGATTAACTCTCCGTCATACGAAGTAGTAAGTGAATAAGTATATTCCATTATGCGTTCTCCTTATTGTTGCGTAGCCACTCACAAACACTAGCAAACTCTGCCTGTGCCTGTTCTTTGTTATTAGGTGTATATGGATACATTATGCGTTCTCCTTCGTTTTGAATAATTGGTGGTATTCCTGTATTTCATCAGCAGGAACATTGTAAGGATTACACTCACACGCCCATACATCATAGTCTATAGCATTTCCTGTAAATTGCCAACCTGCGCCATAGCACTCATCATGAGCAAGTATTTCCATTAAAGTATCTTTGAACTTTCCCATTAGGTTTCCTTTCGTTATATCTTTATCCTATCAGATTAAACTGACAAAATCCAATCAGACGCCACAATCTGGACAATCTGGGGTGTGTTTTTAATCACACGTAAAGCCTGTGGATAAGCCTGTGGAAAACCCCTCGGGTTTTTTAGAACAAATGTTTGAGCAGTTTTTATTCTTGCTCAGGAATTTATTTTATGCTGGAATTAAACCAATCTCATCAATTCCGCAAGCAGTTTCAAATCTTGCAAAATCAAAGTTTTCATTATCAGATTTAAACCACTCAGCAAATTCATTTACTAAATCTTCATAAGTGGTTTGCGGAATTTCATCTACAAAACTTTTTAAAATGTTTGCGGTTTTGATATAGTCTTTTCTAGTCATTAGTTAGCCTCTCCGCTAGTAAATAAAGTTCCAATCGCAAAATCTTTACAATCGCATTTTTCTACATCATAGTCAAGGTCATTACCCCAAAAGATAAGACCTTGCCCATTACAATCATTACAATCAAAAGCCATTACGGAGTTTATCATTTAACTAACCCCTTGCCTCTTAGTGTTCCACGAATACCTAAAGCGTCGCAATCTAATTTAACAGATACGCCAACAGGTAATTGGTTTGGATAAGTGTTTATGAATTGAGCAACCGCACCCCTAGAAGGTAGGTTGATTTTTTTAGTAGCACCATTGTAGGTTTCTAGTCTTACAGTGAAAGTCATTTCTGACCACCTTTCGTTTTTGTTTGAGTAGTAATTCTATCAGTTATCGCTGACATTTTCCAATTATGGGGGGTGTGTTGGGGTGTGAGATACCTCACAAAGCCCCTTCGTTAAACAAGCCTAGTTCCAACTCTAGGAGAGTTTCTGCGGGAATATCTGAAAGGTCTAGCCATCCAGCCCCCTCAGAATTCATGGTGAATACTTCTATATATCCCATCACTCACCCACCTTAACTGCTAAGGTGCGGTAAGAATACTTACCAGTATTAGAGACAACGCCTACCAAATAGGCTTCAGTATTTTCTCCATACCAAATTGGTTGAGGAGATTTCTCTGCTGAGATAATTTCTCCAGAGATAGAATTACTGCGGTAGTTTTGTCCTACCAGTAATTGAGGGATTGTAAATAAGTTAGCCATTGTTAGCCACTTCCTTTCGTTATTTTCTTACTCCGTAAGTTTACCAAAATTAGCAGACAAAAGCAAATCGCCACGCCGTAAATCTCACAATATGGACAAAGTTTTGTGTGATCTTAACCACACATCGTAAGTTATCCACAGGCTGTGGACGACACGCCGTCGCCTCGGGTTTTTAGAACGTTTGTTCTAATTTATTTATTTAAAATCTTTTAAAATATTTGCAACTAATTCTAATTCATTTTTATTTAAATGATTTAATTGAATTGCATTTTCAAAATTAAAAATATCTTTTTTATTTTCCATTTTTATGTTTTACCTTTCTAGTATATTTTTTTTTATTTGGAATTGGTGTTGCCGCATTACTACGGCGCAATTCTTGAATACGAATTATTTTATTTTTTATTTCGTTTAACATTTTACTCCCAACAATTTGAGCAAGTAATTATGTCTTGCTCATCAAATAAATCGCTAGAGATTTTGTTATCGCATAAGCGACAATTAAGAGTTATGGTATTCATTTAGACACCTTCCAATTCAATACGATACATTCATCGCACATAGCAGGGATACTACGCTTAGAAGTGTAAGCGGTATTTTGATAACAAATTTCACAAATTGTTTTTATCATTTACTTACCTACCTTCCATGAAGACCAATAAGACATGAAGTCATTGTCCTCAATATAGTGAGAATAAATATTGCTTTCGCAATTCTCACAGAAAGTATATTTCATATCCTCATGGATAGAAATTGCTAATTGATTTGGAACATGTTTAACACAACCAGTAATTAGCGTATCAAGATAATTAACTATTTCTTGATTTTCATTTTCATCGCAATAGTAAGCGATCTCTATATTTTTAACTGAGTTCATTAGAACTCCTTTCTAGTTCAGAAACCTTTTCTGACTTTCTTTATACTAGAAGTATAACACCCACCACTGACATTTACTGATCAGTAGGTAGGACAAAACGGACATCGTGTGATGTGATGTAGGTCATGTGGATAACTTGAGCGTGAAATGCTGATGTGATCTGCGTCATGTGGATAACGGATCACGAGGTCGGGCGTGTCGTTCCCCGAGCCAATGTCCGATTTGCACCATTTGTCTTGTGGTGTAAATCACTAATTACATGTGTGTTATTCACGGCGTGTCGTGTTGACTTTTGGGGTTTAGTATGTTAAACTTCCAGTATACAAATTAAATAAAGAATTATTTAGGGGCGTGAGCCTAGCAAGTAAATGTGATACAAATCACAGTGAGCCTAGCAAATAACCCCCCTAAATTGTCAGACCCCCCTGCTAGAATTGCAGGTATAAAGAAAGTCTCTTGAAAGGAGAACTAAATGATAAAGAATAACCCTAACAATAACCTTATTGCGGATATCAGAAAAGCCCAACAGGCTCGCTATGATAGAGAGGATAAGTCCCTGCTTGATGCACTAAATCAGGCTAACGCTTATCTATCTGCTCAATACAATGTAGAGGAGAATAACTAAATGAAAATCATTTACTCAATTTGGCAAGGTAGCCTATACAAAGGCACACTAACCGCAACTAGCATGAAAGATGTTATCGCTACAGTCAAAGAATTAAACGAGGGCAACACCTCAGTTAAGTTTGAGCACATGGTCAATAACATTTCGCAGGTGGCATAGTGGAGTTCTACGCAGACTTAGAGTATGTATCTCTTTACATTAACAATCTATACCCAAATGGTGTAGCGATAGAGATACCTACATGGTTATTGTTTGGCACTATTGCTTTTATTTGGTCAGTAAAGCAGTGGAAAAAATAAATGGCAGAGTATTCTGCTGAACAGTTAAAGCGCAAGTCCCATCTAGAAAATGGTGGGACACTTGCAGACTATGATAGGAGCCACTACCAAGAGTAGTGTGCTCACTATTTTTTTTATTTTTTATTTTTAAAATTGCATATCGTACATCTCAGAAAAATATTCAGATTTTATGAAAATGAAAATTTTTTCAGATTTGGCAGGGTATAATAGAAGTATGTGCAAGCATGTATATGAGTACCAAGGTCCTGGTTTATGCGGGTATTGTGGTTTGGACACTAATGACCCCAATTGGGATAAGATAAATAAAGGATATGCCGAATACAGGGAAAAGGTTGGATTCTTCTTTAACAATAACACCTGGTGGACCATTTAGTAGTATAATAATTCTATGAAACAACAGATCCTGATCTCTATAGTTATAATCGGTTTGGCAGCACTCCTATGGCTTTTCTAGAAAACTTAGAATCCTCTATGGCAGATGGCGACGGTATGCCAAGTAAAAAAGTTACCGATGCAATTAAAGAAATGCTTGAAGATCCAGAGCATCACAAACTTATGGAACGTCTAAAGTATATGGAGGATCATGGAATCTAATTATCCTGAACAATGGCATAGGCATACCCCAAAAGGAATGAGCATTGAAAGCACAACAACTAAATCAAAAAAATGTTGCGATACTTGTGAGTGTGAAACAACTCCTGACTTTAATAAACTGATGGAAACACAGACTTCATTTGAAGAATAATTGTTATACAGGGGCCAGTAAATGTTGGGGAGATTACAGTCACCTAGACAGGGGTTTGTTAATTTTTGCAGTTGTGGCGGGGATAGCAATTGTTGTCTGGTATTTTAAAAAATAAAATTATGATATATGGTAATATAATAGAATAAAACTATAGAAGGAAGACCCATGGAATACGACTTAGTAGAACAACAAAAAATTCAATCATATAGATATAAGCCTGAAGTAGTTCGTAATGAATCACCAGGTTCTTGGAAAGCGCTTTTTGCACTTGTTGATCATTTATATAAAGATAATCCTGAAAAGTTAAAATGGTATTACGATAATTGGGCTAGAATGAAAGAAGAATTTAAAGACTATGGAGTTGAGTGGAGAGGAACCTGGTATAAATATAATCCAGAGTGTGGTTACCCATGGATGTATGATGATAAATGGGATTTTACTTGGCCTAAACCAGAAAAAACAATTTAACCTTTACCACTTACCTAAAGGACAATAAGCCTTTTCTAATTGTGTTTTCATTTTCATAAAACATCCACACTTCTTACAGGTCTGAGTCAATGGTCTAAAAGCAGGGCATGTAGAACAAATACTTAATCTTTCTTCAACCAACTCTGCTGAAACCCTAGGCGATCCATTTATCATATCCCATGGACGAACTTTGTCACTCACAGTATTTCCAATTTTGTCGGGGAACCAATAAGCGATTCATTAACACTAGTCCATAACTGAGAAGACATAGAGGTGTTAATACGTGCTGACATTCCGATAGACTCCATAACATAATTATATCCACCAGATTTGGTTTCAACCTTATTCCAAACCCCACTATCATATATCAAGGTTTGGGCAGGGAAGACAAATAAATAGTAAACCTTCTTCTCATTTTGCGACGGTACAGAAGACCAATCCTGGTCGCTCTTTGCAAGACACACATAGTAATCCGCACTATTATCCACTACGCTAGATATCATGGCATCTAAGGTTTGATATTTGCCTAGCCTGGATCCAGAGAAGGTTAGTGTGTTATTTGCATATACGCCTGATTTGACAGAGAAACTTTCGCCTGACTCTAAAGACATGTCTACGCTGATACTATGGCTTCTATTGGGCTGCCAATCGTTTATATACCCTGCCTCAGTCAAAACGTTAGCAATAAGTTCTTCCAAAAATTCGCTGGTACAAGGAAGTCTATAAACACTATGATGTATTTTTAGTTTACTTGTCAAACCTTCAACTAGGGTTTGCTTAATGATATCTAGCACATCTCATTATAACCTATGTCGGGATATTAAGCAAGTATAGATATTCAACATATTGACATTATTAGACTGCTTGCAGTCATAGTGTGTCTTATAGTGGTTTGATATTCTATTTTCGGCTTAATCTAAATCCCGCCGAAATAATACGATATACTAAATAGATGGCAACAGCGCATTCATTAGTCACACTTAGCGATTCTTCCGCTACTCGCTTGACGCCACCAGGCGCACACGGTGGAATGGATGTTACGCTCCAAAATGTTAACGCAACTGGATATATTTATATTGGTGGCGAAGGAGTTACATCTTCAAATTACGGTTTTAGAATTTTGCCAAACCACTCAATCTCTTTTGAACTATCTTCAAACGATGCGCTATATGCTACTTCATCCGTTAACTCTATGAATGTCGCAATGATTCAAATTGGCTTGGAGCCTTAAGTGGCTAGATTTACTCATCCTGCTTTTGGCGATGTTGGTGGACTTACGACGCAGATACAGTCCTATTCGCCGACTTGGTCTGGAACTGGACTTGCATTTACTGAAACACCTGCAACGGGATCATATATTAAAATCGGTAATTTTGTAATGATTCAAATTGATGTTATTTATACAACTGTTACAAATTTTGGAACTGGTCAATATTCATTGACATTGCCATTTGCTTCAAAGTATCACACGGATGTTTATGGTGGATCTGCACATGACACATTGCCAACACTAAGACACTATAGTTTAAAAGGACATTTAATTCCATCAAGTACAACAATGACATTGTGGCAACATGCTGGTTCTGGAAATGATGAGCCAATGGATTATAATACTCCATTTAGCCCTAACGTTGAAGATAAATTTCACATGTCATTTTCATACATTTGTGAATAATAATCTCAAATAGTGATATAATTTGTTTACAATGATGACAGTAGACGACTGGGCAAAACTAATACTTACGATTCTTTCAATATTAACTATTATTGGCGGATCAATTCGTTGGCTCGTAAAACATTATTTAAACGAACTTAAGCCGAATTCTGGATCCAGTTTAAAAGACTCTGTTGACCGCTTAGAACAAAAAACTGACAAACTAATGGATCTTTTGCTTGAACATTTTAAAGATCATTCTAAAAAATAACTCTTTATATATAATATATAAGATATCTTAAATACTTTACTTGCTAGTTATTCTTTTTCTTTATATATTTTAAGTATACACTACTAATACCCTGGATTTTACACTTTTAAAAAAAATATTATAACAGTTTGATAACAATCTTTTTATACCCTGGTTTTATAACTTTTTGTTATATTTTACCTAAAATTTTTTTTGCTCCAATAATTATTTTTATAATAACCTCTAAATTTTGACGACCTTTTAATGTTTTCATAATTAGCCCATTCAGTTAAACTATCATTTATTTCTGATTTCCAATTATCTCTTTTAAAGGGATAGATATGAATAATGGGGGTACCAGCCTCAATAACACCTTCAAAATCTTTTTGTAAATGAAATGGCTGTGTACCCCAAATTCCCCAACGGTCTGTATCCATAATTCCAGTCGTTGTTAAAAATGGAAGATCAGTCCTATTAAAAGGATGGGTCAGCAAAGAAGAATAACCTTTTGGTGTTTTTATTCCCCAAGCAGAAGTCCAACTAAAAACTAATGAATTAAAACCATTTGGAACAGCAAATCCTTCAGGCTCTGGCCTACTAACTATTGGTGATAAATCTTCATCTGTATTTCCCCAAGATATTGTAGTAGCCCCATCTGGATTAATTCTTACTTGAATATCACACCATAAATTAAAAGAATATCCAGTAGTTAATGAGTCTAAAAATGGCATACAGGCTTTAGCAGTATAGTTTGGTATACCGTTTTCTACAATTAGTTTATCATTAGACACAGAGCCTACCTGTTTTTGATAAACTGGAATTTCCTTAAACCATTTTGGAGCAGAAACAACTTGTGGACAAGGAATAATCTGTTTTATTTTTTCAGATTTTGGATAAAAAATAATTTTTTTGCTTTTAAACTCTAACCCCATAAAACGATTATATCAGAAATATTATAAAACATATATAATGATATAATTTTCGTGCTGGCACCTAGATACTATCCCCCACCCCACTGCATCTAGGTGTCCAGTTTTATTTAATGGTATAATCAATTATCATGTGTGCTCCTACGATAGAAAAATATGGCGCCTCGCCAGCAAACATTCAGTGGACCGTAGTCCGTGGAGATAGTGCAACGTTAAAAATAGAATTTTTTGAAGATGATGAAACTACATATTGGGATACGGATGGCTGGACATTTTCATCTACAGCCTACGACCCAACAGGGGACTTTCTTGATGAACTAGCCGTAGTAGATGAGGCTGGGTATGTAACAATTTCTGCCTCAGCAGAAACCACCGTAAACTGGGGAAGTCAATATAAGTCAGTTGTATCTGAACTACCATTTGATCTTCAAGTAACAATTCCTGGCGGTAGCGGAGAAGAAGATACAGTTTGGACACCAGTAGTTGGAACAATATGTGTCCTTGGAAATATTACTCCAATAGGAAGTTTATAATGCCAGTTGTAAAAGTTTCTACACCTAATGCAAATATTCCACCAATTGTCAAAATTGGAAAAAAGGTTTTTAAGACAAAAATAAAGTAAAAACCATATGGCTACAAATATGGATTTTCCGAATAAAAAGAAAAAATATACAGAAACCATAGAGCAGGCTAAATCTATTGAGTATATCGCTGTTCCTGGAATTCAAGGAGAAAAGGGCGAAAGGGGTTCACAAGGCCCACAAGGTTTACAAGGATTAAAAGGTGATAGAGGTGAAAAGGGTCCTCAAGGTCCCCAAGGGCCAAAAGGTGAAAAGGGTGATCCAGGAAAAGGGGCAGAGGGGTATGACAGCCCATCTGGACAATATCCTGGATGGGCATATTATAAAGGAAAAAATACAGGAGTCTATAAGGTAGGTCCAGAAAGAGGGGATGATGGATGGGTTTCTTTTTTCTTAGATATAGATGAAGATCAAATAGTTGAAACATATCTTCCAAATAAATCAGTTTCTTTATTAAATAGAATAGCAAAAAACATTAATCTAAAGACACTTAAGGCAGGGGCAAAGATAGAAATTAGATATGACTTTTTTTTAGAAACATACTCAAACAATACAGAAGTTTGGATTAGGACTCTTTTACGGGATGAAGCGCTATCTCCTGCAGGATATGTGGGATTGTTAAAGTATCAGTACCAATATGACTTATCTTACTCTCAAGCCATTTTTATAAGTAGCGATAAAATAAAAAATTATGGAGGCACTCCTCAAATAAGAACAGATAACGAAGGAGCCTTTATTTTAAAAGGTATATATATTGCAGTATCATAATGGTATAATGTTCTAGGAGGAATAATGGCATTTCCAGGTTCTTATAATTTTAATTACTACCGTGGCGACACCGCTGAATTTGTGGTACGTCCAAAAACAACAAACGGTGACGCCTTTGATTTAACAGGTTTTAGCGCAGATTTTTTTATTGCTACTGCAAGAGGTGAAGGTCAAACACAGTATGAAGCACAAGCAGTAGTTGATGGTTCTGCAGATACAATTACTTGTACAATTCTTCCTGGAGTAGGTAGAGATCTTGCTGCTGGAACCTATGTTTATGACGTTCAAATAGACGCTAGTGCATCTGAAATCTATACAGTACTTACTGGAACTATTACAGTAACAGATGATATTACTGGAGCAGATGAGTCATAATGGTAGATGTATTACTTAATACTGAAGATGTTGTTGTTTTAGGACCACCAGACTCAGTTGACGTTTTAGTAGATGTTGGTCCACAAGGAACTCGTGGCAGTAAAATTATTGTTGGTTCAGGAGAGCCAAACGCACAAACATCTAGCGGAGTGTTACTAGGAACAACATTAATATTAAATGACATATATATACAAACCGATCCTGGAGCAGACTACGGATATATGTATCAATATGTCTCTCAACCTGGAGGAAATACTTGGGTAGAAGTTTTAAACATAAGTCCAGCAATTTATTCCGCTATAGAAACTATTTCATTTACATCTGGATCTGCATCAATAACTATTCCAATATCAAATATAGTAACCGTAACTGGTTCACCACTTACCGCTTCAAACTTTAATGTTCAATTTCAGATTGAAGGAGCAAATCCAATTGCAGCCTCTATGGAAATTCCTGCCTTAGCAGGCCCTGGAACAAATCTAGTAATAAATTTTGATGCAGTTCAGTACAGTGGAGGTAGTTGGTCAGCACTCACTGGAAGTAAAACGGTACATTTATTTATATCTATAGTTTGATATAAAAATGGTATAATCTTTAAAGAGGTGATCCAATGGCTGTAGAAAATATAGGAAATTTAGTACCAACTAAAATTCCAGCATTAGTTGATGATGCTAATATTCAAGATGCATTAAGAGCATATCATTATGGATCGTATGACTTTGATACGGCAGAAAATGATCCAGCAGAACTTTTGGTGCCATCAATGGCACATACAATTAACGATCTACAAGAACAAATTGATGACCAAGTTGCTTTAGAATTAGCAGCAAGAAATATATCTTCAGCACAAAACTCTGCACCAGTAGCAGCAAATTTTTCAGCATTTTCTGCCACAATACCAAATGGTTATATTTGGGTAGATAAAGATGCATCTGCTCCAGTTGGATACTTATCAGCAACATCTCTTTATACAGCAACACAGCCAACAACTGGTTTAGCAAATGGTGTAATTTGGATTAAAAAGGGATCATCTCCTATAGAAATGTATGTTTATAATGGAGATACTAGTAGTTTTGATCAGGTGATTTAATGCCAACTTCATTTAATTACGATGGAAAACCAGGGTATATTTATAATGCAGCAGATGATACTTGGTATGAATTGTCTGGAAAAACAGATACATCTGGAACTTTTGAATGGGCTGGACCACACACTCATTTATCAACACTTACTGTTATAGAACATCTTGTTGGAAAAAAGGGTATAAACAACTATCTTAATCCAGCAGCAAGAGATGCATCAATTACATCCCCAGTTGCTGGAACAATATGTTTAATAAGGCAGAATTCTAGCGGAACAACAGTTAACGAAATTCAATATTATGACGGTGCTGAGTGGAAAACTTTAATTCCAAGTCAAACTGGAAAGGCTGGAAAAGTACTACAAACAGATGGTATAATTGCATCATGGCAAGACGCAAGCGGAATGCCAGATATTTTTTTACTGATGGGAGGATAATAAATGGCAACAACTTATAAAGTACTAGGACAATCAGCACCAGCAGCAACAACATTGACTACTCTTTACACAGTTCCTTCAGCAACTTCAACAGTTGTATCAACAATAACTGTCGCAAATCAAGGCGGATCAGCAGCAGCATATAGAATTGCAGTTAGACCTGCAGGAGCATCAATAGAGCAAAAACAATACATTGCTTATGATGTACCAATTGATGCACTAGATACTATAGCATTAACAATAGGTATAACTCTTGCAGCAACAGATGTTATAAGTGTATATGCTTCAACTGCAAACTTTTCATTCCATGCCTTTGGATCAGAGATCACAGCATGAGTTTAAGAAGCCTTAAAAGCGGAACCATTAGAAAGTTACGTAACGGAAAAGCCTTAGTTACACCACCAGAGGCTCCCGCTATTGGTACTGCAACCAATGAAGTAAAAGATCGTCCTGTTATAAGTTTTACACCATCAAATACAGGTGTAACGGCAACATCTTATACTGTTACATCTAGCCCAGGATCATACACTGCAACTGGCAATACAAGCCCAATTACTTATCCGCAAATGGGTATTCCTAGTGGATCTTATAATTTTACTGTAACTGGAACCGCTTCAACTGGAACTGGCCTTGCCTCTCAAATAACTTCTCTTTTACAACTTGATGCAACTTATGTTCTTTATCAAACATTTACGTCATCAGGAACATTTACAGTTCCAGCAGGATGTACAAAGTTAGCAGTTTTTGCACTAGGTGGTGGCTCTGGTGGAAATAATGGCGCTAATAATCGTTCAAATCAAGGTCCAAATAATAACTATGAAATAAATACGCACTACACTGCAGCAGGCAGCGGAGGAGCAAGTTCTGCTATTTCTGGATTTAAAGACTTTGCAGTTTCTGGCGGACAAACATATTCAGTACAAATTGGATCAGGCGGAAATACTGCTAGTAGTGGCGGAACAACAAATTTTGGAAACCTTCTTTCAGTTGGTGGAAATAGCGTTAGTGGAAATGCATCTCCTCTCTCAACTGCAAATTCATCTGGAGGATCAGCAGGTTCTAATGGCGGAACCTATACTGCAAGATATTTTGATGGATCAACTCCTACTGACGGTAGAAGTGCAGGTAGCGTAAACAATTCACCAATTTCAATTTCTCAAAATCTTACAGATTTAGGATCAATATCAGTTAGTGGTGCAAATGGCGGTGGCGGGGGAGGTGCTCCCCGATATAATAGTAATTTAGGTGCAGGCTATGGTGGCGGAGAAACTGAAAACGGTGGCAACGCATCTTCATATGGTCAAGGCGGTGGCGGTGGTGGCCTCAAGGCCTATTTTAACAATAATCAAGAGCCAACATATGGTGGAGCAGGAGCATCTGGAGTAATTTATGTCTACTGTGGAAACTAATTGGCTAATTATTGAAAATAACCTTGTAATAAACAGCATAGTTGCTGATTCAAAATCAATTGTTGAAGAATTTTATCCAGGAAAAACAATTATTGAAGATAATGGAATTATAGGTGTTGGATGGGAAAATTTTGATGGAGTTTGGAAATCACCACGTCCAATAGACGATAGATTTGAATATGAATGGAATGTTGAAACTAACTGTTGGGTACATGAAGTACCAAAAAACATACCACTAGACTAAATACTATACATAATAAAAGGTGGGATAAAAAATGGAAATATTATTTACAAACACAATACCAGTTAACATAGAGCAGCCAAAACCTGCCAGCAAATTTATTCCAGAATGGTATAAAAATACAAGGCCATACATAGAAAGTCATACAGAAAAAAATTTAGGAATGAGAACAATTAAGCGTTGTATTCCAGTACTTGATTCTTTAACTAGCGGATATATAATTACATGTCCAGCAGATGTAATGGTAACTTTAAAAGATGGGCCAGATGGACAAAAATATCAATTTTTTCAATGGTCTGCCTGTAATTTAATAGATTTTCATCCAATAGAGCAAGCACCGCAGCATCCAATGGCTAAACCATATCAATATCCAAAATTTAATAATCCGTGGTCAATTAAAACTCCAAAAGGGTACTCAACATTATTTGTGCAGCCATTTCATAGAGATTCTATTTTTACTATTTTGCCAGGTATTGTGGATACTGATATGTACACTGCTCCAGTAAACTTTCCATTTGTATTAAATGATCCAAATTTTGAGGGGCTTATAAGCCAAGGAACTCCAATTGCACAAGTAATACCAATAAAACGTGACAAATGGTCAATGGCAATAGGTAATAACAAAGACTATGAGGCGCAAGACAAGGTTTCATCAAAGTTACAAACAAGGTTTTTTGATCGGTATAAAACTATGTTTTGGGGAAAAAAAGAATACACATAAAATTTTATATTTTACAAGGATATTTATTATACCAATCTAAATACCTTGGACCATTCACAGAACTCCAAGACGACCAATCTTTTCCGCCTTTTGTCATATGAAAAGCAATTTTTGAATTAACTACTGGATTAAACAATTCAACATTAGATTCAAGATTAAACTTTTCTCTACGATTAGGACCAAGTTCTCCTATCATATTTATTTGAAATACTCCATAAGAACTATCTCCAGTCTCTGAGTTACCATTAAAGGCAAAAGGCCTTCCGTTAGATTCAGCCTTTGCAATTGCACATGCCGTTCTTAATTTATCACCTTTAAACCCTATAGCCTTTAATAGGTCAACTAACTGAATATCGGTTAATTTATGAGCATTTTCATATTTTTGTAATATTTTATCCTTAGAAACCAGAAAAGCCACCTCTTGGGTGGCAACTGCCTCTGTATCACTTTTAATCAATAAATTATTATCATTAGATGCCTTGGCAGATGCAGAAAAAACGGTACCGCAAATTACCAATATTAATACCCCTAGCCAAACATTTGCTTCTCTCATTGTAAAGTACCTCCTAGAGAACAAATGCTACCTGTTGGTAGCATATATTAATTATACCATTGTTTGACCTTTTTAGTCAAATACCCTCACAAAAATAAAAAATATTTATAATATTGTTATTAGTTAATGGTATAATGATTTAGTTATGGCAACATTTAGAGGTCAGGGTGCAAGTTCTTATTCCGTTGGTTTAACGCCACCAGATGTATTATGGACAGTTGTTCGTGGTGATACTGCTTCATTTCGTGTTTATGTAACAGATGATAATAAAGATCCTTTAAGCATTCCTGATTGGACAATTGCAATGGAAATTAAACGTCCAAATACAAAACCTGGTGATTTTACAGATGATGCAGAATTAATTGTTGAACTTGAACCAGTTCAAACAGAATTAGATAACGCTGGAGAGTTTACAGTTTCTCTTACAGCAAATGAATCTGTGCTATTAGAAACTGGTGATATTTTTGATATTGAGTTAAGCGATGAAAGTAGAGTTTGGACGGTAGCCAGAGGAACCATGAAAGTTATTGAAGACGTAACAAACAGTGAGTCATAATGGCCTCCGCTATCATAATTGATACGGACAGCCATAAAGCAAAAAAAATAAGTCCTGTTAATTATCCAATATCTAAAATCATTTATAAAGCAAGAGCAGTAAAAATTAATGAAGTTTTGCCATTTAGGGTTAAATTTACAACCATTGGAATTGGTCCAGCATATGCAAATATCCCTGGTATCGGACTTCAAATTATTGGAATTAATAACTATATACTTTAACATATAATGATATAATTGCGGTATGGCAAAGATATCAATTCCAAGCGTTAAAACCAAGTTTGAAACTGGCGATAGGCCAACACAAGAAGACTACATAGATTTAATTGATAGTGCTTCTGCTAGGTCTACAGATCTTGGTTCAGATGGCAACAATGAGTTAACCATTAATGGTATTGAAAACTCAACAATTTTTGATAACTTTTCCGCAAGTGAATGGCGATCAATGAAATATATGATTTCCATTAAATATGTAGCAGGTGGTGCAAATAAGTACTACTCTACAGAAATGAGTATTCTGATTGACGGAACAAATGTTAATGTCACTCAGTATGCAACAATTGACAACGATGGGAATATTGGCACCATCTCTGTTTCAAGGGCTGGAGATACAGTTTCACTAACTGTTGTTCCAGTAGGGGGAAGTACACCGATAACTCTACGCTATATGCGTATGGGATTAAAGGCCTAACCAAGGAGATAAAAGATGGCAACCGTAACAAAAGACTTTAGAGTAAAAGCGGGGCTGGTAGTTGAGGGATCAACCGCAACTGTAAACGGCCACGATATATTAACAGAAGCATTAGTAGACGCAAAAGGTGATTTACTAGTTGCTTCAGCAGCAGATACCGTAACTCGCCTTGCAGCGGGCACAAACGGATATATTCTCACTGCAAATTCCTCAGCCACAAACGGAATTGAGTGGGCTGCAGCACCAGCAGTAGGAACATTTGAATCAAGCATTACATTTGAAGGTTCTTCAGCAGATGATAACGAAACAACACTACAAGTAACTAATCCAACTGCAGACAGAACAATCACATTTCCTGATGCAAGCGGAACAGTAGCACTTACAAGTGACATTACAGTTTCAGCATCATCAACAAATACATTTTCTAACAAATCAATTGCACTTGGTTCAAACACTGTAACAGGAACACTTGCAGAGTTTAATTCAGCATTAACAGATGCAGACTTTGCAACAATCGCTGGTACTGAGACTCTTACAAATAAGACTCTTACATCACCAAGTGTTTCAGGTTTAAACCTAACAGACTCTTCAATTGTATTTGAAGGTTCATCTGCAGATTCAAGTGAAACTACACTTACAGTAACTAACCCAACAGATGATAGAACAATTACACTTCCAGATGCAAGTGGAACTGTAGCGTTAACATCTGATATTCCATCACTTTCAGGATATGTAACTGAATCTGGAACTCAGACTCTGACAAACAAAACATTAACCTCACCTACAGTATCTGGTCTATATCTTTCAGATGGATCATTTGTTGTAGAGGGTACAACAGCAAACGATAACGAAACTACTGTACAGTTTACAGACCCTACAGCAGATCGTACAATTACATTTCCAGATGTAACAGGTACTGTAGTAACTACAGGAGATACTGGAAGCGTAACAAATACAATGCTTGCAGGATCAATTGCTAATGATAAACTTACAAACTCTGCAATTACTATTAATGGTACATCAACTTCTCTTGGCGGATCACGCACACTAGGATCTGATGATATTGCAGAAGGCTCAACCAATAAGTATTTCACAGACGAAAGAGCACAAGATGCTATTGGTAATAATGTTGGTAATGGTCTTGACTATGATGATTCTTCAGGAGCAATTTCTGTAGACCCTGCAGAGTTTGCACTAAATGCTGTTGGAGCACCAACTGGCGATGTTGCAATGGCTACTTACAAGATTACAGGTCTTGGAGCACCAACAAACTCAACAGATGCAGCAACAAAGGCTTATGTAGACTCAGCAACAGAAGGTCTACATATTCATGAGTCTGTAGTTGCAGCAACAACTGCAAACGTAAATCTTGCAAACGCTCTTGAAAATGGCGATACTCTTGACGGAATTACTCTTGCTACTGGCAACCGTATTCTTGTTAAGAATCAGACAACGACATCTGAAAACGGTATTTACGTAGTACAGGCTTCAGGTCAACCAACTCGTGCAACTGACTTTGATACAGCAACAGAAGTTGACTCTGGTGACTTCGTATTCGTATACTCAGGAACAGTAAATGCTAGCACTGGATGGGTACAAACAAATCGTCCAGCAACAATTGGAACAGATCCAATCGTATTTACACAGTTCTCAGGTGCTGGTACATATCTTGCAGGTAATGGATTAACTCTAACTGGTAACACATTTACTATTAATACAGGAGTTACAGTTGATCTAAATACCGCTCAGACACTTACAAACAAGTCAATCAGTGGTTCAACAAACACACTTACAAACATTCCAAACAATGCTTTGTCAAACTCAGCAATTACAATTAACGGAACATCAACATCACTTGGTGGAAGCCGTACACTTGGAACTGATGATATCTCTGAAGGATCTACAAATAAGTACTTCACTGATGAAAGAGCACAAGATGCAGTTGGTAATGCTGTAGGAACTGGTTTATCATATAACGATACATCTGGTGCAATTTCTAACAGTGGTGTAACAGAACTTACTGGAACTTCTAATCAAGTATCAGTATCTGGTTCTACTGGCTCAGTAACACTATCACTACCACAAAACATTCATTCAACCGCAACACCAACATTTAGCGGTGTAACTGTTGGATCTGTAACACTTACAGATGCTTTGCTTGGAACTGCTGCAGCAACTGCTTCAGACTCAGCAACAACAATTGATTCTTGGGCAGTAGCAACATACTCAAGCGCTAAATATATCGTCCAAATGAAAAAAGGATCAGATATTGAAGTAATTGAAGTACTTGTTACAGTTGATGGATCAAACAATGTTTACTTAACAGAATATGCTGATGTAATTAGCAACGCTGTTCTTGGAACAACCAATGCTGTATACAGCGGAGGAAATGTTCTTCTACAGGTTACTGGAACTACAGCAGATACTGTTGTTAAAGTAAGCAAGACTTATATTGAAGCATAATTAAAGAATAGAGGTCGGAAGTGGCAACTACTAATAGAAACTTTAAAGTAAAGCATGGCTTAGATGTAGCCGAAGGCGGTACTTTTGGAGGAACTGTTACAGTTGCCACTCCTACTCAAAACACACACGCAACAACAAAATCTTATGTAGATTCTCTTGTTGGCACAGTTGTTGTTGGATCTGGCGCAACATTTCCAGCATCACCAACAAATGGTCAATTGTTTTATGATACAGAGAGTGATCACCTTTTTGTTTATTATAATTCTGCCTGGAGTTCTATAGCGTTATTACAAGATACTTTAGAACTACAACAACACATTCATGATACTGCAATTGATGGAACTGGATTAATTGTAAGTACTTTCAAAGACGCTGGATATTATGATGAAGCAGGAGATTCAACAGATGCTGGATTTTATAATACAGTTGCATGGGCTGTTACTTGGGATGGCGGAATTGCAATTGATAACTTTAACTAAAAGATGGTATAATACTTAATAATGGAAAGGATGTAATCATGGCAGGTTCAACATTTAACGTACATGCTTCTGCTGCAGAATGGGAAGAACATAATCCTATAATTGCTGCTGGCACAATTGCTTATAATCAGACAACTTTTACATATTGCGTTGGAGATGGATCTACTAGATATTCAGATCTTGACAAAACAATACTAGTTGGTCAAACAATACAAGACATCATATAAGAAGGTGTAATCTATGGCAACCAGAATGCAACAACGCAGAGGTACTGCTTCACAGTGGACATCTGCAAATCCAATATTAAATGCTGGTGAAATGGGATGGGAATCAGATACCAATAAATTCAAGATTGGTGATGGAACAAACCACTGGGCAGACCTAGATTATTTTATTGATCAATCTTCTACAGTCAATCCATCTTTTGGTACAAGCATTGTTTTTGAAGGTGCTACCGCTGACTCTTATGAGACTACCCTTCAAGTAACAGACCCTACAGATGATCGCACAATTACCCTTCCAAACGTAAGTGGTACAGTTATTACAACTGGCAACCTTTCAGATATTACAAATATTGGAGTATTTACTTCAACTATTACAATGGAGGGTTCTAGTGCAGATGACTATGAACTTACCCTTTCTGCAGGAAACCCAACCGCAGATCGCACAATCACTTTTCCAGATGCAACAGGCACAGTTGCATTAACATCAAACATCCCATCAAATACAGATTCACTTTCAGAAGGATCTACAAATAAATATTTTACTGATGAAAGAGCACAAGATGCTATCGGAAATAGCGTTTCTACTGGTCTTTTATACAACGATACAACTGGTGCCATTTATGTGGATTCATCAACAGTTCAACTTCGTATAGCAGACGTTTCCGACACTGAAATTTCATATTTAAATGGAGTAACATCAGCAATTCAAACACAACTTGATGGCAAGTTAGCCCTTTCAGGTGGCACAATGACTGGCGCCATTGCAATGGGAACAAACAAAATCACAGGCCTTGGAACTCCTACAGCAGATGCTGATGCTGCTACAAAAGCATATGTAGATGCTGCAACGGCAGGACTTAACGTTCACGCTGCAGTACAGGCTGCTACAACTGCAAATATTACATTAGCAAGTGCCCTTGAAAATGGCGATACTCTTGATGGAGTTACACTTGCCACTGGAAATCGTGTTTTGGTTAAAAATCAAACAGATAAAACAGAAAACGGTATTTATGTAGTTAAAGCATCTGGTGCTCCAGATCGTGCAGATGACTACAATACAGCAGGAGAAGTAGACGCTGGAGACTTTATATTCGTAGAGGCTGGAACTGCTAATGGCAAAACAGGCTACGTACAAACCAATGTAATTACAACTGTTGGCTCAGATAATATTGAGTTTACTCAGTTCTCTGGTGCAGGAACATATACCGCAGGAAATGGTTTAACACTAACTGGCTCATCATTTTCAATTGATACAACAATTACACAAACTCGTGTAGCAGATGTTTCTGATACTGAAATTTCATATTTAAATGGGGTAACATCAGCAATTCAAACACAGTTAGACTCTAAACTTGCCTCAGCAACAGCATCATCAACATATGCTCCACTTGCCTCTCCAACCTTTACTGGAACTGTAACAATTCCAAATGGGGCAGGTCTAGGAACTCCAACAACATTAACTCTTACAAATGCTACAGGACTTCCAGTAAGTGGAATTACATCATCAACTTCTACGGCGTTAGGCTTAGGAAGTATTGAACTAGGACATGCTTCAGACACCACAATTGCTAGAGGTAGTGCAGGAGTAGTAACTATTGAAGGTGTTAATGTTGTAACAACCTCTTCAACAGATACTCTTACAAATAAAACACTGTCTAGCGCATTGGCAACAACAGCACTTACCCTTAATGCTACAGCAGAATTAAGGTTTGCAGACACAGATTCAAGTCATTATGTTGGTTTTAAATCTCCAGGAACTGTTACAACAAATAAAGTTTGGACACTTCCTTCAGCAGACGGAACAGCAGGGCAAGCATTGTCAACAGATGGCTCTGGAAACTTATCTTGGGCAACATCAGGTGGCGGAGCAGCATTTAGCGAATTAATGTTGATTGGTGCATAGTACTTTATAAAATACAAAGCACTAACTCTAAACTAGAGATTAACACGCCTTAAACAAGCGTGTTTTTCTTTTTAAACTATGATATACTTAGGAACTACTTTGGATTTTACAAAGTACTTACAATATTTTAATAGAAAGTTGGAACATAAATGTCAGATATTTTTTCTTTTCGTTTAACAGATGAATTCATAAACAAATATGTTGGAGTATCAGCACCTTTTGGTTTTACAGATGCAGGCTCTAATTCGTTAGGTGAAATCACTTTTATACGAACCTATTCTCGCATGAAAGAAGACGGTACAAAGGAAAGATGGCATGAGGTTTGCAAGCGGGTAATTGAAGGAATGTACTCAGTACAAAAAAATCACGCCAAAGATAACCGTTTACCTTGGAATGATAATAAGGCACAAAAGTCTGCCCAAGAAGCCTATGACAGAATGTTTAACTTAAAATGGACTCCTCCAGGTCGTGGTTTGTGGGCATTTGGAACCCCCATGACTATGGAAAAACGTAACTCTGCCTCCCTGCAAAATTGTGCCATGGTCTCTACTCGTGATATTGATCGTAATGATCCAGGAGCCTTATTCGCATGGGTAATGGATGCCTTAATGCTAGGTATAGGTGTAGGGTTTGACACTATTGGTCAAGACAAAGAAATGCCTATCTATGCCCCAACAGAACCAGAAAATATATGGGAAATTCCAGATACTCGTGAAGGCTGGGTAGATTCTGTAAGAATGCTTTTAAACTCATACCTGCGCCCTAATCAGGCTATACAGAAGTTTAACTATGACCTTATCCGTCCTCTAGGTGCCCCTATAAAAGGCTTTGGAGGGGTTGCTAGCGGTCCAGCACCACTAATTGCACTACATAACAAGATAGACGCAGTTATTGGCGGTAGATCAGGAGAAAAACTTGATTCTCGTGCAATCGTAGATATTGTTAACCTTATTGGCACATGTGTTGTTTCTGGAAATGTTCGTCGTTCTGCTACCTTGGCTTTAGGACTACCAGAAGATAAAGATTTTATTAATTTAAAAAATGCAGAGGTTTTTCCAGATAGAAACTCTTTTGATTCAAAAAATCCAGGATGGGCATGGATGTCTAATAATTCTATTGCTGCAGAGGTTGGAACAAAGTATGAAGATTATGTTGATTTAATTGCAGATAATGGTGAGCCAGGATTTATTTGGCTAGACGTTGCTAGAGATTATGGAAGACTAGCAGATCCTGCAGACTATAAAGATTCTCGTGTTATGGGATTCAATCCTTGCGCTGAACAACCTTTAGAAAGTTATGAACTATGCACTCTCGTAGAAGTTCATTTAAATCGTCATGAAGACAGAGAAGACTTTCTTCGTACACTAAAGTTTGCATATCTATATGGTAAGACTGTTACATTAATGCCTACACATTGGCAAACCACAAATGGAATTATGCAACGTAATCGTCGCATTGGAACATCTCTAACTGGTATTGCATCATTTGCAGATACAAAAGGTATGCCAGTAATTCGTGAGTGGATGGACGAAGGGTATAAAAAAATTCGTTCATACGATCATTCATACTCAGAGTGGCTATGTGTACGTGAATCAATTCGTGTAACTACCGTCAAACCTTCTGGCTCTGTGTCATTACTTTCTGGTGCAACTCCTGGAGTTCATTGGGGTCCTGGAGGAGCATTCTATCTTCGTGCTATTAGGTTTGGAAACACAGATCCAATGATTCATTTGTTTAAAGCAGCAGGGTATAAAATTGAAGATGACGTAGTATCAGCAAATACTTCAGTAGTATATTTCCCAGTAGCATCTGGACATCCAAGATCTGAGAAGGATGTAAGTCTTTTTGAAAAGATTGGTTTGGCTGCTACCGCTCAAAAGTATTGGTCTGATAATGGTGTATCTGTAACTCTTTCATTTGACAAAGAATCAGAGTCTAAGCATATTGCTCCAGCACTTCATATGTACGAAGGGCAGTTAAAGGCAGTATCATTTTTACCAATGGGCAACCAGACATATCCACAACAGCCATATACTCAGATAACAAGAGAAGAGTATAACTCATATGTTGGCACAATTGGCAAAATTGATTGGTCTGCTATTTATGATGGTAAAGATAATCTTGATGCAGAGTCTGAAAAATACTGTTCAACAGACGCATGTGAGATTAAATTATATTAGTTCGCATCCTGCTATAATAAGGGGATAGGAGAAATATGTCTACCCCATCAAATTTGTATGCAGAAAAAATATATTCAGAGCATCCGCTAGTTTTGTGGGCATTAGACGATACACTTGACTATAAAAGTTTAATTTCTGAGTCAAATCGTGAAATCCATAATTCTTGGACAGTAACAAATGCAACCGCAACTTTAGAATCTTCTTCACTAAAAGAACCATTTCCAAATAGTATTTTATCATTAATTGAAGTTGATGTTCCAATATCAGAAACACTTGAAGCATCAATAATTAGTCCAAATATTTTAAATTTTAATACGCTTGAAAATCTTGGAACTTTTACGGTAGGATCATATTTTTATTCAAATAGCGTTTTTTTGCAAAATGTTTCTATAGGATATGAATATACTGACCCAGATACGTCTACAATAGTACAAAACTTAAAAACATTTACAAGCACACTTTATCAAAAATGGGGATTTATTTCTGAAACTTTTGAAATACCAAATGTATCAGCACAATTAAGAATTATTTTTAAAATAAAAGTATTTGAAGGATCTGCAGGGCCACAGGATAATCAATTTTATTTTAATGGAATTACTTTGGGACAATGGAATGAAGAGTTTAATACATACTCTTTAAATGGAATAATAGAAACTACGGTTCCATCAACAATAAGTATTTATGGCGGTTTAGATGCCGTAGAGGCACAGGCATATGGAATTGCAGAAGATTCTGGATATTATATTACAGAGGGTGGACTAAAATGTAAAAATACAGGAATTCCATTAGTTTATGGGGCAAGCGGGGCAACAAGACTAGAGCCAAGCACAGATGCATCTTTAATAATTCCAGGCAAAGGATTTTTAAATAAAAAAGGACAGTATAACGAATATACAGTTGAATTTTGGGCAAGAATAGCGGTAAATACTTCAGTGCCATTTAAGATTTTTGGACCAATTGGATCTAGTGATGGACTATATGTTGAAGATGGATTTTTAACATTAGTTATTGGTAATCAATTTGCTTCTCATTTCGTTGGCGAATGGTTTCGGCCAATGCTTATTCATATTCGTTTAATCAGAAACTCAGCATCACTATTGGTAAATGGGGAAGAAGTATTATCTTTGTCATTAGATACAGATAATCTTTCTTTACCAGACGAACTTGACAACAATGGAGATAATCAAGACTGGCTAGGATTTTATGCAGATACTAATGTATACCCTTTTGAGATTGACTGTGTTGCAATTTATTCATATCAAATTCCAGTCACAGTAGCAAAACGTAGATGGGTGTATGGACAGGGTGTTATCTCTCCAGAAGGCATTAACGCAGCATATGGAGGAACAACCGCATTCGTAGATTACCCATTTGCTAACTATACAGCAAACTACAACTATCCAGACTTTGCAGGATGGAATCAGGGAAGTTTTGATAACTTAACAACAACTACAACAAGTTTAAGAACGCCAGAATATTCATTACCTGAAATATTTTTAGATGGAAAAACATTAGAAGAGTTATATGAAGACAATCAGAACATACAGGATAATGAATCTGGACCATTTATTGAAAACAAGTTTTTGTCTTTTAGGCCAAACAACACTTGGAATTCCAAAAATACCTATATTAATTTTAATAAATTTAATGTTTTAGCAAATCAGGTTGATAGTTTTTATGGTGTTCTTAGTTCCCACGATCTTGTTTCGGAACAAACACTGTTTAAAATATATAATCCTATAACTGGAAATTATTTTTCTATTGTCAAAGATGCTGATGAAATTAAATATTATTTAACCTATAGTGGAAATACTGACTTATTGTTTACATCAGATCCAATTACAGCAAACACTATTTTTGCAGTGGGCTTTAATTTAAGAGATTTATCTGATAATTTTGGCGGAAGCGTAGGATCTTTTTTTGGAAATCAAAATTCTTTAAAAATGTATGTCGGTGGTGAAAATTCTGGACAGCATTCATTTACTGGAAGAATATATTCTGTTGGTATTTGTAGCACAAACAATTCTTCAAAAATATCAAATAATTTTGATGAAAATGGGATTATTATTCTAGATCACGGATCAACATTGATTTCTCATACAGCAAGTTATACACTCCTACCTTCCGAAGCATATGAAAAATACTTTTTAGATATAGGTGTCGCTGGATATTGGCAAGATTATTTACCACTTTCCTATTTTGGACAATTTGTAAAAAATAAAGATGGCGAAGAATATTATGATTTAGATTTTTTACAGTTTAACTTAGGATATCCAACAACAACAACATTAATAGAAGAGTCTGGCAGCACTGGATACTACTATGATACAACTGGAGCACAAATAAAAAGTTATATTACTTTTCAATATGTTTCTAATGGGGCAAATATTACAACGTCTTTTGCAAATGAACAAACTTTAAATCAGTATAAAATTCTTGATATAAATAGTTATGAAAATTGGGAAACTACAAGATTTGAAGTTTTAAACAATACATTAATTTATCCTATTAAAACAGAAGATTTTAATAGTCTTGCTATTGTTTATAGCCTTGAGTTCAATAGTCGTGGTATTTTAACTAAACCAATATTATTGAATAAGTTACAATTAGCGTCACAGGCATTTAATAATAATTCATCTAATCCAGTTGGAACAAGATTTGGCGTAGATTTATTTCCATACAAGAAAAATGGTATATATTTTGATTATAAATCAAAAAATCCATTTAGTATCTATAAAGAAAGCACTCCATATCTGTATTTAACTAAAACTTCTGGATTGGAAGTACGTGGAGAATTTAACATTTTAGAAAGTCGTGGATTATCTCTTCCTATTAATAAAGAATTAGCAACTTCATACAAGGTGAGTGCTATGCAATTATGGTTAAGATATGATCAAGATACTTTTCCAGAAACTGCTACAGAAATATTTGAAATTAATCATAAAGACGGTATACTAAAATTTTATATACAGGCTAACAGCACTGATCTAAATAGGGGAAAGGTTTTTGTTTTAAATGAAAATGGGGTTCCAGTTAATGGAATTGCCTTTTATTTAAATGGAAATCTTGTAAGAGAGCCAGTTTTATCACTTAAAGAGTGGTCTGCTATTGGCATATCTTTTATAACATCGCTTGTTTACAACTCATACCTAGGTAGTATAAATATCACTGGACCAGCCCTATTTAACAATATTGCTTATTATCAGGCAAATAGTTTACAAGAGGTTGAAAGTAGAACATTTAGACCTTGGTATAAAGTATTAACGGATGGAATTACTACTTTTGACTGGCAATACTGGCTAAATAACTTTACTTGGGACGGCATGTTAGTCATAGGTTCTTCAGAATTTTATGGAATTAATCCATTAGATATTTATAAAACATATATAGGAACTAATAAGATTATTATTGATGACGGAGAGGGATTTGTGTATCAGCCTGAAATATTAAAGGTCTATTCAGGTATAGAATGGTCAAGCACTGTCGCTACACCAGTATAGTCTGATATACTTATGGTTATGGAATCACTAATTAACCCAAAAACTGGTCAACCCTATGTAAAAAATGTTCGTCGTAAGGTAATAGATAAGCATTATGACTGGGGTCTTTATGTTTATAAAAAATCTAATGGTAAATGGTTTACTGATGATACTGGTTCAATTTTAAATATTCCCTCAGATCGTGGCGACTTATCTAAGATTGCAGAACTAAGAAAGGCTGCTATGCATTATGGCGATGATGGAGAAGGCAAGGCAGTTTTTGTTCCTGGACTTACAAGAATTAGTGAAGAAGAATACTCTGAACAAAAAGAAAGAATGAGAGAGGGATTGATCCCTTCAATGAATGACTTGGGCGCCTGGCATGCAGCACAACAAACATTAGATAAATATGGAAAGGATGCTGTAAATGAGTGACGAACAAGAATACATTCGTGTAGGTCTTAATACACAAAATAAGGAAGAAAATCCTTTTAAGCATCAAGATCCATTTAATAAAAGTTGGGATGATTTAAAAGACTATGCTGGATTAGATCAAAACTTTCGTCGCAGAACAACTCGTAATCTTTCAAAATATATTAGTCCAGAAACAAACCAAGGATATTTAAATGCAGCAAATGTTACGCCTTCAGGAGTAGACGCAAGTTCAAAACAAATTAATCCTGGCACGGTATACAGAAATGGTTACGGACTATTTGACGTAATTACTCCTCCATACAATATGTATGAGTTAGCCAACTTTTATGACACATCATTTGCTAACCATGCTGCTATTGATGCTAAGGTAGAAAACGTTGTTGGTCTTGGTTACCGCTTTGATATTTCAGATAGAACTATGCTAAGGTTTGAAATGAATGAAGATCAAGCAGCAGTAGATCGTGCTCGTAATCGGATTGAAAGAGCAAAGATACAACTACGTGATTGGCTAGAAAGTTTAAATGATGATGATAGTTTTACAAAAACTATGGAAAAGGTTTACACAGATCTTCAAGCAACTGGCAATGGATTTATTGAAGTAGGTAGAACTGTGGCTGGAGATATTGGATATGTTGGACATATTCCAGCAACCACTGTCCGTGTGCGTCGCTTACGTGATGGATTTATTCAAATTATTGGTCAAAAGGTAGTTTACTTTAGAAACTTTGGAGCAAAAAATCCAAACCCTATGGGCACAGACCCAAGACCAAATGAAATTATTCATCTTAAGGAATATTCTCCTTTAAATACATTTTATGGTATTCCAGATATTGTTGCAGCAATGCCATCTTTAATTGGAGATCAATTAGCATCCCAATACAATATTGATTATTTTGAAAACAAAGCAGTTCCAAGGTATGTGGTAACCCTAAAGGGTGCAAAACTATCTGGTGATGCTGAAGATAAAATGTTTAGATTTTTACAAACAGGCCTTAAGGCTCAATCACACAGAACTCTCTATATCCCACTTCCTGGAGATAGCGATGGCAACAAGGTTGAGTTTAAGATGGAGCCAATTGAAAATGGTATTCAGGACGGTTCATTTAAAGAATACCGTAAGCAAAATCGTGATGACATCTTAATTGCCCATCAAGTACCTATCTCAAAATTAGGCGGAGCAGACTCTGCAGGTACTGCATCAGCACTTGCCCAAGATCGCACATTTAAAGAACAGGTATCTCGTCCAGCACAAAGACATTTAGAAAAAATTGTAAACAAAATTATTAGAGAAAAGACAGATATTTTAGAACTTAAATTTAATGAGTTGACACTAACTGATGAAATTGCACAGTCTCAAATTCTTGAAAGATATGTAAAAACTCAAGTCATGACTCCAAACGAGGCTCGTGAAATGTTAGATTTGCCACAAAGGTCAGATGGCGATAGTCCATTTGTTATGTCTCCAAGGCAGGCAACTGATGCTAGAGCAAATTTGGCAGGGAATCGTGAAAGAGATTCAGAAAGAACAAATAACAATTCTGATTCATCAACCACCATTGCTGGCCGTAATCCACAGGGTGAAGGTAGATCATCTCAATAGTTGAGAAAACTATATAAAGCAGTGCTATAATTATAACGTTATGTTAACAAACAAGGCTCATTGGGAAACTAAAGGTGACAATGTTCGCCTTTCAATGCCCATCGGAAAGATAGACGTTGAACGCCGTATGGTGTCTGGCTTTGCTACGCTTGACAATGTTGACCGTCAAGGTGATATTGTAACCACAGAGTCTAGTATAGAGGCTTTTAAGAATTTCCGTGGCAATCTTCGTGAAATGCACCAGCCAAGCGCTGTAGGTAAAATTGTTTCTTTTAAAGAAGATAAGTATTTTGATCCAAATGATAAAAAGTTTTATAGCGGAGTCTATGTATCTGCCTATGTTTCCAAAGGCGCACAAGATGCTTGGGAAAAAGTTTTAGATGGAACATACACAGGATTTTCTATTGGTGGAAATATCAAAACCTGGGATGATGCTTATGATGCAAAAATTGATAAAACAATTCGTGTAATTAAAAATTATGAATTACATGAACTTTCTCTTGTAGACAATCCAGCAAATCAATTTGCAAATATTTTATCTATTGAAAAAGTAAATGGTCAAAATGTTGTTAGTGGTTATTTATCAAAAGCAGAAATTGAAAATGTGTTTTGGGACTCAGAAAACGGGATTGTTATGGTATCAGAATCTGACTCAGTGGCAAGCCCAGTAACTGGAAACAAAATGCAAAATATTGGTTTTATAGAAAAGAATGATAAAGATAATGCAGAAATGATAAAATTCTTAGTTGATAGTGCTAAAGGCATTAATACAATTAAGATTACTAAGGAGGTAAATCCAATGACAGAATCAACAGAAGCAGTTGTAGAAACTGCAGTTGAAAATGCAGAGGTTGCTCCAGAGGCACAGCCAGCAGAGGTAGTAGCAGAAGCAACAGAGATTGTTGCAGAAGCAGAAAAAATTGTTGCAGAAGCAACAGAAACCCCTGCAGTCGCTGAAGAAGCACCAGCAGTTGAAGAACTTGCTATTGCTAAATCAGAAGACGGTAGTGCAGATTCTTCTGTTGCAAAAGCAGCAGTTGAAGTAGAGAATGCAGTGGAAAAATCTATTGCAGATGTTAAAGAAGAAGTTGCTAAGGCAGTTTCAGAAATTAATACTTCTCTTACTAATGCCTTTGGCGATCTTGCTGCAACTATCAAATCTCTTAACGAGAAGGTAACAGCAGTAACAAAATCTCTTGATGCAGTAACAGCAGATGTTAACGGTATTAAGAGCAACTTTAACGAGTTTGGCAAGCGAGTAGATCTTGTAGAACAAGACACCGCTTTCCGCAAGTCTGGCGATCTAGGCGAGATCGTACAGGAATCACCACAAGTGGTTCAAAAATCCCTATGGGGCGGTCGTTTCCTCACAAATGCCGACCTATTTAACTAAGGTAAAAATCACTAGGAGGTGAAAAATAATGTCGGAACAAAATAAAGACCTAGAAAAAAACTATCCAGGTGCAACCGCAGGCGCTGAAATTAACTCAGCAGGCTCATTTGTATCAGGTGGTGTAGGTAGTGCAACAGGTTTGGATTCTGCAGGATCATCTGTAGGTTCACAACTTGGTAACACTGCTACTGCAGCATTCGGTTCAACAACTGGAGCAAACGCAGTAAACCCAACAGGTGTTGCAGGTGGTATTTTAGCACCAGAGCAAGCACGTCGTTTTATTGACTACGTATGGGATGCAACTGTCCTCGCTAAAGATGGCCGTCGTGTCACCATGAGAGCAAACACCATGGAAATTGAGAAGGTAAACGTTGGTGAACGTGTAATTCGTGCTGCTGCTCAAGGCGCACCAGATTATACAAACATCGGTGCAACATTCTCAAAGGTAGAACTTACAACCAAAAAGATTCGTCTTGATTGGGAAGTATCAACTGAAGCACTTGAAGACAATATTGAAGGTGGAGCACTTGAAGATCATTTAGTTCGCTTAATGACCAATGCTTTCGCAAACGATATTGAAGATCTTGCTATCAACGGTCTTGGAACAGGCGCAGACGCATTCTTTTCAATTATGGAAGGATTCGTAAAGCAAACTCGTGGAACAGTCGGAAACGACGCACACGAATATGCTGCAACTGTTGCAGATAACAACTACACTACATCAGTAATGCAGGGCTTGCTTCTAGCAATGCCTCGCAAGTATCGTGCACTTAAGTCAAACCTTAAGTTCTACGCAGGTACTGATGCTTTTGCTGGTATCGTTCGTAACAACGGTACACTTGCAGACGCCATCTCATCAGCATTCGCTGATCGTGTTGGTAGCACACAAGCAAATCGTCAAGAATTCCTTGATGGTGGAGCACAGACACTAGGTAATGCACGTACAACTCGTGTACTTGGTGTAGATGTTCTTGAGGTTCCTTACTACCCTGCAGGTTATGTTGATTTAACATTCCCTCAGAACCGTGTATGGGGCTTCCAGAGAGACATCACTGTAAACCGTGAATACAAGCCAAAGAAAGACACAATTGAATACACAGTATTCGTACGCTTTGGTATCCAATGGGAAGAACTAGATGCAGTCGCATATGTTGACTCAGATAGCGCTGATTCCTAAAATATAACAATCACGTACTAGGGAGGGCGGTATAAAAACCGTCCTCCTTATTGTCATTCTGGTGGTATAATTACAAATGAGTACAGGAGAATTATGAATACAACAATGGAAGAATTGTCAACTAAGAGTGTATTAGCATTAAAAGCATATGCTAAAAAAAATAATATAGAATTGTTTGAAGCAAGTACTAAACTTGAAATTTTGGAAATTATTGCTAGTTGGTTTCCACCAGAAAATAAAGAAGAGCGTGTAGAAGAAGCAGATAAGGCTGAAAATATAACAAACAAGGTGGCTCTATATTCAGATAAAAATCTTCATATGGACAACCTTGGTGCTTTAAAGGTGGGGTATAACATAGTGTCAAAGGAGGCATCGGAGAAGTGGCTAACTCATAGGCTTGTACGCATAGCGTCACCTGAAGAGGTAGCATCTTATTACCGTAAAGATTAATGTCAACAGTACTTCGTTTACCACCATACCCGCTTTCAGTAACCTATAAGGTTCCAAATGAAGCAGCAGATTATATTCTTGTTATTGAAGATGTCCCAGAGCAAACAGAAATTGAAGAATTTATTAGTGCAGAATCTGGACTAACATCTTCTTCAGAAGGAACTATTACATATGAACTAAGCGGGGACTTTATTAAATATGATAAATCCTATGCAGTGACTATATATGAAGATATTGATGGGGAACGTGGAGATATAGTAGTTGAAGATAACTTACAAATTGAACGTCCATATATAGATCCGACAGAGTTGGCAATTGCAAATGGTGAAACCTCTGCCACAGATATTGCTAAATATAAAGAATATGAATCTTTAGCAAGAGCAATTATTGACACAATGGTTGATGGTTTTTACTATACTCGTAAATATCTTGAAATAGTTGGTCAAGAAACAGATTACATTCCTCTTTGGGATAGAACACATAAAATATTAAAAGCATATGAAAATGCAGAGTTAGTTTATGATATTGATGATCCAGACGGTCCAGCATTGGGAGATTATAATTATTTAATTACTAAAGATAAAACTGCAATTACAAAAGATCCAGTGCAAGCAACAGACTCTCTTAATAGAGCAGAAAGACGTCCAGCAAGAATTCCAGTGGCTTCCTCAGACTCGTTTGCAATATTTGATACAGAAGATAGTGGAAATGTTCAAACTATTACGGCTGGCGTAGGATTTCCAAATGGAACAGATTACATTTTCTTAGTAGAAACAGGATACAAGGTAGTTCCTATTGATATTCAAGATGCCACAAAATTATTAATTAATGACATTAAATGTGGCAAATTAGATTATTACAAGAGATATGTAAAAAACTACAGCACTGATCAATTTAAAATTGAATACGATAAAAGAATGATTGAGGGTACTGGAAATATTATTGTAGACAAGATTTTGTCTAAATATGTTAATAATATTGTTCGTCCTGGAGTTTTGTAATGAACTCATGTGAAGTTACAGACTTTATGTACCCAATGAAGGCTGATATATATTTCCCAATTCTTACACAAGGTGAATATGGTCAACCCAAAAAAGACTGGGTTTATGATAGAACTATAGTATGTAATGCAACACCAGTTGGTGGCTTAGGAACAGAAGATATTAAACCAGAAGCATTTTTACAATATGAAAACAAACTTATTGCAAGGACCCAAAATGACCCCAGATTATCTTCAAATAATGCAAATAATGCAACAACAAATATACTTGTAACTAATGTAAGAAACGCTAGTGATAGCATTATTTATAAGGAAACTGCTGGCCCAAGATCTGGTAGAGGAACAATATATGAAATAGCAACAGTTGAGCCATTTACTGGACCATTTGGATCTGTAGAGTATTATAAAATGCTATGGCGTAGAACTGAAAATCAAACCGTAGGCGACTAATGATAGTAAACACTAATACGCTTTCTTTTACTAAACAAATGAATAACATAGTAAATTATTCCCTTGGATTTTTAGAGGGTGTAAATCGTGGTAAAAAAATATTTCTTGATAATTTGGGATTAGGAGTTATTCAGTCATTATCACAATATATTGATGTGCAGGCAAGGTCAAACCCAAAAGCATTACATCACGTTTACGAATGGAATCAAACTGGTAGTCCAACTGCAAGATTATTTGATTTAAGATATACCGTTAGCAATCTAGGATTATCTATTAATTCTACCTTTAGACAATCAAGAAGCGTATCAGAAAATATGACAGCCCCGTTTTATGATAAAGCAAGAATAATGGAAAATGGAATTCCAGTTACAATTGCACCAACCAAGTCTAAAGTATTGAAATTTAATGGACCTAGCGGAGAAGTTTTTACAAGTAAGCCAATTAAAATTGAAAATCCAGGTGGAGATGCAGTATATAAAGGTTTTGAATCAACATTTGATGAATTTATGACAAGATATTTTAAACAATCATTTTTGAGAGCATCTGGTTTATACGACTATATTAAAAAACCAACTTTATACAAAAAGAATTTTAAAGCAGGATCAAAAATGGGTAAAAGTAAAGGTGTTGATACAGGCTTTAAGTGGATTACTAATGCAACAATTGGGGTAGAATAAGACTATGGCTATACTAACAGACACTGGTTTTCCACCTACCTTTTTAAATAGATATGTTTTATCTGAGTTAGCATTCTATGGGCTTGTTGCAGAATCAGACCTTGTTAATCCAACCCCAATGGTTCCAGCACAATTTCCAACAAACATTGAAGATTTATATAACGATAGTATTCAAATAAGACAAACAGAAAGCCCAGTTCTTATTGTTTATGACAGACTTATGAGGTTTAGACCTACTCCATTTTATGCTCACAAAAGAGAGCAACTTATATATTTTATATATTCTACAGATGTGGGTAAGTTAATAGATTCTGTGCGTGTGATTTCAAATGCCCTTGATCGTGAAGACGCTTCAGCCCAGGATATAAACTCTTATAGCATTTCAAACCCTATACTAAACTCTGCTGGAGAGGTGTCTATACCATATAACATTTATTTCCATAACACAAGGGTGTACCAGGCAGATGAAAGCAGGGACGTAGCAGAATTGGCATCAGCCAGAACCCTGTTTGTAAATAAATTAATCATTGAGTACGACTACCATATAAAGACTGAGCCAGACTCTAGATACACATAAACAGCGGTATAATTAGTTTTGAGGAAACACGCCAAACAACTTAATATACTTTATGAAAGAGGTGAATAAATATGCCATATAGCCGTGGTACGTCAAACAACATTATCGTTGGTGCAGCAGCACTTTTCGTTGCAGATACTACCCTTACACCAGGCACACTAGAGTCTTTTGATTCCAGTGAGTCTTTTAAGGATACTCTGACAGCAGATGCAGCGTACACTAACGTAGGTTATACCATGAACGGTTTAGAATTACAATTCCAACCAGACTTCGGTGAAGTCCAGGTAGATCAAATTCTTGACGTTGCAAAACTATATAAGCAAGGTATGCAAGTTAATCTTGCTACCGCTTTTGCTGAAGCAACCCTAGAAAACTTGCTTCTTGCATTAGCATTCTCTGATGCACAACTTACAGGAAACAAGGCAGCATCTACAGGTCAGACACTTAATCTATCTGCAGGTGAACTTGGAGAATGTCCAGTAGAACGAGGAATCGTTGCTGTTGGACCAGGAACTGGAGATTGCGACAACTCTGACTCTGTTGAGCGTGTCTACACAGCATATCGTGCTCTATCAATTGAGAACGTAACTGTATCCGCAAAGCGTGACGAAGCGTCAATGTTTGAAGTTTCATTCCGTCTTCTACCAGAAGATGCGTCAGGATCATATGGAAAGATCGTAGATCGTACATTTGGTCAATCATAATCTAACTTTAGATTAAAACAAAGGCCCACCTTTTATTAGGTGGGTTTTTTGTTTTGCCTATGATAGAATAGATAAATCATGGCAACAACCGTTTATCAAAATAAAATAATAAAACTTATTGATGGCACAGAACTAGAGATTATGCCACTAAAAATAAAATATCTACGTGAGTTTATGGAAGCATTTGAATATGTTAAAAAAGCCAAAAATGATGATGAGGCCGTAGATTATTTAATAGAATGTGTAAGAATTACAATGAAGCAATACTATCCAGAAATAATATTAACAAAATCTGATATAGAGGATAGTCTTGATATGCCAACAATATATACAATTTTAGATATTTCGGCGGGAATTAAAATAAATGAAAAGTCAAGTCAGACAGTTAAAAACCAAGCAGAGGATAGTGGTGCCACATGGTCAGACTTGGATTTAGCAAAAATTGAGGCTGAGGTATTTCTAATAGGTATTTGGAAAGATTACAAAGAGTTAGAAGAATCACTATCTATGCCAGAACTTATGGCAACCCTTTCTAGTCGTAGAGAACTTGACTATGAAGAAAAAAAGTTTCTTGCTGCAATTCAAGGGGTAGACTTAGATAAACAGTCTGGATCTTCAAGGGGTCAAAAAGAATGGGAAGACATGAAAGCCAGGGTATTTAGTAAAGGTAAAACAAGTGATAGTAAAGACATATTGGCTCTTCAAGGTCAAAATGCCAAGAGTGCAGGGTTTGGTATTGGCATGGGCTTAGAGTACGAAGATTTAACAAAATAATACAATAAAAAATTAGCACCTCCGTGCTATAATTGACATAACCTATAGGAGGAAATAATGGCAACAACTACGTATGAGGAAAATACTCTTACATTGATTGATGGCACAAAGGTTACAGTACGTCCTCTAAAAATCTCTCTACTTCGTCCGTTTATGAAGAAGTTTGAGGGTGTGGGAGCAGTGGCGGAAGATAACGGGAAATCTATGGACATTCTTATGGAATGTGTACAGATTGCAATGAAACAATACAAGCCAGAACTCTCTGAAGACGTAAAGAAACTAGAGGAGAATATTGATCTCCCAACTGTTTACAAGATCGTAGAAGCAGCATCAGGTATTAAACTTGCTGAAGTTTCAGACGTTCTTGGCGTAACTATGGCTGAATAATTTAAAAGAGGTGTGAAACTAAATGGCTGATGTTAATGCTAATATTGACATTAATATTGATTCGTCTAATGCATTAGCACAGTTAAAAGCATTACAACGTCAGATATCACAGTTTCACACCTCAATAGCCAAATCAAGTGAAGCAGCAGCCCTTGCTCAAAGAGGCTTACAGAAAAATCTTTTAAATAGTATTAACGCTATCGGTTCATTTACTGCCGAAATGCGTACAGTTAAAACATCTGCAGAATCATTTACCGACTCATTAGAAAAAAATAAATTTTCAATGCGGGAATACTTCCGCTATGCGGGAGCATCTACAAAAACATTTGGTAGATTATTTAGGTCAGAGTTTGACACAATTGGCAAGGTAGCCGAAGAACGTGTAAAAAGACTACAAACACAATATATTAAGATGGGCCGTGATACTAACGGTGCAATGAAAGCAATGGCTGTTATGCCAACTCAGTTGAACATGGATGATTATACAACTAGAGTTCAAATAGCAGCACAGAAGCAGGCATTATTTAATCAATTAATGAAGCAGGGTTCCACCAATCTTTTAAATTTTGGTAAGAATACACAATGGGCTGGTCGTCAGTTAATGGTTGGTTTTACATTACCATTGATGGCAGTAGGCACAGCAGCAACCAAAACATTTATGGACATGGAAGCACAGGCACTTAGATTTAGAAAAGTTTATGGAGACTTATTTACACCACAGGCAGAAACACAGGCAGCACTAGATAATATTACAGAATTAGGAAAGCAGTTTACAAAGTATGGCGTAGCAGTTTCTACTACTGTTGGATTAGCAGCAGAGGCTGCAGCAGCAGGCTTCCAAGGACTAGATTTACAACGTCAAACAACAGAAGCAACACGACTTTCTATTCTTGGTCAAGTTGATAGTCAAAAAGCACTTGAAACAACTATTTCTTTACAAAATGCCTTTGGTATGTCATCTGACAGACTTGCAGATTCTATTAACTTTTTAAACGCAGTAGAAAACCAAACAGTTGTATCTCTTGATGATATCACTACTGCTATTCCAAAGGTAGCACCAGTTATTCAACAATTGGGTGGAGATGTAAAAGACTTAACATTCTTTATGGCTGCTATGAAAGAAGGCGGTATTAATGCATCAGAAGGCGCTAACGCATTAAAGTCAGGTCTTGCAGCATTAATTAATCCAACTGAAAAAGCATCAGACATGCTTGCAAGGTTCGGTATTAATGCAACTGCAATTGTTGAAAAAAATAAAGGAAATTTAAAAGCAACAGTTGTAGAATTTGCAAATGCTTTAAATGCTTTAGATCCACTTTCTAGAGCAAGAGCAATTGAACAAATGTTTGGTAAGTTTCAATTTGCTCGTTTGTCAACATTGTTTGCTAACGTAGCCAGAGATGGAAACCAGGCTGCCCGTGTTCTTGATTTAGCAAATGCCTCAGTAGAAGAACTATCTGCTCTGTCTGAGCAAGAATTAGGCATGACAGCAGACTCTGCAATGAATAAATTTAGAAAAACAGTTGAAGACTTAAAGGTTTCCCTTATACCAGTTGGCAAGGCATTTTTAGAAGCAGTAACACCAATTGTAGAATTTGTTGGAAATATATTAGAAAAATTTTCTAATCTTTCAGATGGAACTAAAAGACTTATTACTTTACTAACAGTAGGTATTGGAGCAGTAGGCCCTGTCCTTCTTATGACATTTGGTTTGCTTGCAAACGGTATAGCAAATATCATTAAACTATTTTTAACATTACGTGGCGGGTATCAAAGATTAACTGGTCAAACACAAATACTTGGAGAGCAAACCCAGTATATGACAAGTGAGCAGTTAGATGCAGCAGCAGCAGCCCATTCTCTTAATCAAACACACGCTACACTAACTCAAACCTTTACAGCAGAAACGGCACAAATCACTAAACTTATTGCAGCATATAACTCTGCAGCAGGAGCAGCAAGAAACTTTGCAATGAATAATCCTGGAATGATGATGCCAGGAAGAGGTGCTAGAAAATTAGCAAGTGGTATTGTTTCAGTTCCTGGACCAAAAGGAGCAGGGGATATAGTTCCAGCAATGCTATCTCCAGGAGAATCAGTTATTCCAGCAGACATGACAAAGAAATATGCTCCACTAATTCAAGGAATGATTGCAGACAATATTCCTGGATATCAAAAAGGAAGAAGTTTAGGAACAGCGGTTGATGTTCCAGGTGGAATGGATGTATCACACTTTGGAACAAAAAGTTCTAGAACTGGTGCAGAACTATTTTCAATGGTTGAAGGACTAGAAACATCCGCTGCTAGAAATATTAGAAAAATGGTTGCGTCTTTTGAAAATGGATTAACTAGAGTATTCACAACTTTTGACAATCAGGTGGTTGCACAGTTTACTGAAATAAATAGATTAATGCAAACACAAGGAAAAGCAAGCACACAAAAAGTTAAACAAAATTTAGTTGGTGCAGGATTTGCTGAAACACGAGACATAGAGTTACAAAGACAATTAGTACAGTCTGGAACATCTATTGATGAATTTAAATTAATAAATAAACAAATAACAGATGAAATTATTATAGGTTTTGATGCTTTAGGAGATAAAACAGAAATTACCTCTGAAGAACTAAATAATCTTTTAAGAAAGGCTTATGAAGAAGTAGCAAAAACAGATGCTCGTGTTGAAAAAGCATACAACAACATGAAGCAGGTCTCAAGTGTCTTTAGTCCAGATAGAGCAGGAGTTAGAGGATCAAGAATTCCAATAACAGAAGAATCTTATATCAAACAAAAAAAGAGTACGCAAAGAACTCCAAGTCAATATAGAAAAATGCAAGGGCAGATGGTTGGTGCTGAAAACATTCCATATGCACAATCTAGTAGATTTGTTGTTACAAATAGTATTGCTAAAGAATTAGACCTCAGCAGTAAACAAGCAGCAGATATATATAACAAGATGTCTGCAGATGCTAAAGTAACTTTGTCAAGAATGAGAAATGACCTTACAGCATTTAAAAAAGAATTTATTATAGAAGCAGCCAAAGTTGGAGAGATGGTTGGTACATCAGCAGTTAACGCAACTGCCAAGGCAGCAGGAACTGCATCAGCATCAAGAAAAACAAGAAGAATTGGCGAAGATGTTGGTCGTGGTCTTGAAGAAGGAATGAAGAGCAGGCAAGACGACGTTGCTTTAGTTGGATCTCAATTAGGAAATGCTGCAATAGGTGGAGTTAAAGGCGCAGTCCCACCAGTTACATTTCAATCAGCAGGACAACCAGGATTCGTAGCAGCAAATGCACCAAAACCAGGTGTTCCAATGTCTGTTTTAAATGCAGCGTATGAAGAAGATGCTATGAGAGATTTAATGAAAAAACAACAACAAAAAATAGCAATTACTAATCAAAGAATGAATTCATTAAATAAAGCATTTATGAGTGGCACATTTGCACTATCTGCTTTATCTGGTGTTGCTTCAATGGCTGGCGGAAACCTAGGAAAATTCTCTCAAATAATATTTACTTTAACTGGTCCATTATTTGCTTTATCGTCAATACTTCAATTGCTAACTGGATCAAAAATATTACAAATTATTTCAAATTTTGGTAAACTTAAATTTGGACTTATTTCTGTTGGCATAACCGCACTAGTTACTGGATTTTCAATGTATAGAAAATCACAAGAAGAAACAAGAAGAAAACTTTTATCATTTAAAGATGCATTAACAATAACCGAAAAACAAGCAAAAGCCACTGCTGATTATTTTGGAGTTGTTCGTAAAAAGGGTGCTTTAGAAACTGGCTCTAGAGCAACTGCAGCAACAGCAAAGACTCCAAATTTTAGAGATAAGGTTAATCAGTTTATAGATTCTGACGAGTTTAAGAATAATTATGAAAGTAGTATAAAAAGTTTAAGTGAACAAACAGACAATGCAGCAAGAACAGCATTATTTATTAGAGCACAAGAATTATTGGCTACAGGTTATTCTGAAGAACAAATAAATATTATTATTTCAGCACTTCAGCAACAAGCAGGAAAGCAAAATTTAAATTTATTATTTAAAGATATCAAAATTGACGCTTTGAATAAAAATATTATGGATGGCCTAAAAGAACAATTGGCTGATTTAGGAAAATTTGCTGAAAGTAAAAGGTTTAGAAAAATAATTACAGAAGTGTTTAATCCCGACACTCAAAAATTTGATCAAATTATATCAGTTGTTCCATTAAAAGGTTTTCAGACAGCAGTTGACAATGTTGCAGCAGGAATTAATTCATTTTTAAAGAGTGTTACATTATTAAGAGAAAATGGAAAAATAAGTGTACAAGACGTAGAAAAATCATATAACTCATTAATGTATACAATTAATACCAGCACACCAGATTCACGAGTTAAAATTGCTTTATTAAATAGCGCATTAAAAGACTTAAAAGATCCTGTTGCAATTGCAGCAATGCAAACTGAAAATTTAGCCAAAAAGACAAAATTATTAGAGGCTGCAATGTTTGGTGCAATAATTCCTGTAGAGTTACTTAATGAATATTTAAGAACAGATAGTGGAAACCCCAACCTATATGCTTCAGGACAAACAGAAGCAAGAATAAATGCTTTAATTGAGGCTGCTAAAAAATCAACAAAGGCAGTTTATGACGCAGTAAAGGCTAGCGAAGCAGCAGCCGCTGCTGATGGAAAAACAAATCCATTAAAAGAAAGAATTAAAGCAATTCAAAATCAAACTAAGGCATATATTATATTACGTAATGCAAAAGTTGATGAGGCAACTGCAACAGAATTAGCAAATGATGCAGAAATAGCATCTCTTGTTATTGCAAATAGTAAAGGTAAATCGTTAACACAAATTATTGCATTAATTAACGAATATAAAGCAGCAATCAAGGGACAAACTGATGCTGAATTAAAATATATGGAAAAGCCAAATTTGTTTAAAAAGCAATTGGAGCAGTATCAAGCACAGGCAGAACTTAGAGAAAAATTAATTGATGTTCAGTTTGCATCAAGAATAAAGGCAGAAAATGATGCTTTAAAGGTTCAAGAACAAAATTTGCAAAACGTAAATAATGAAATTCAAAAAATTACAGATTCTCAAATTAAACCAATTCAGGCTGTTATTGATGCAAATAACTTTGCTCTTGAATCAATATCTTTACAAGAAGATGCAATTAATGAAAAATATAATACACAAATAGAATCTTTAGATAAAATTGCAACCCTTAATCAAAATATTGCAAATATTCAAAAACAAAGACTTTCTATTGCTGATGCACTTACTCGTGGAGATATATCTGCTGCTGCACAACTTGCTCAAGAAGCAAGAGCAGAAAATGCAGCCTCTGCTGTAACTGGACAAAAAGAGGCTTTAACTATTACTCGTGATGCTCAAATAAAAGCACTTGGAAGAGTTGAAATTGAAAAGCAAAATAAAAAACTTCAATTAGAAATTAATACAATTGAAAGAGGATCATTACTAACCTTACAACAAAAGAAAGACACAATTGAAAGCACTATTGATTCAATTAATAGAAACATTCAAGCATTAAATTCTCAAGTTGATGCATTAAAAAATGGCGCTTACTATGCTGGACAAACCAGAACAGAGATAGATAGTCTTGCTGGACTTATTGATGCAGCAGAAAAAGCAGGCATTCCATTTAGCAATCAACTTTTAAGTCAAGCAGGATCTGCTGCAGCACTTGCAAAATCACTTTCAGATGCTGTTACCGCTCAAAAGTCTTTAGCCTCATTATCAGGTCTTGTGTCTGGAGCAGGACCTGGCACAGGAACTGGCACAGGAACTGGCACAGTCACTGGTACAGGTGCGGGATCAACCGTCACTGTAAAGTCTGGTAATACATTAAGTGGAATTGCAAAGGCAGCAGGAGTTAGCCTTTCAGATGTAATTAAAGCCAATCCACAAATTACTAATCCTAATTTAATTAAACCAGGACAAATAATTAAAATACCAGGAAAAATGTATGGTGGCAAAATTAAGTCAATGAACATGGGTGGAATGGTTCCTAAATACCTTGCTCGTGGTGGTGGTATAGGTTCTGATACCGTGCCAGCAATGCTTACTCCTGGAGAGTTTGTAATGAATAGAAGAGCAACTGAGCAATTTGGTCCATTGCTATCAATGTTAAACGAGTCAAAATATCCATCAATGATTGGTAACAGGGTTGGTGCACAAGTTCCAGTTAATAATGTTTCAACATCTATGAGCGATAACTCAACGGCAGTGTATAATTATAACTTAGGCTTTAATATTAGTGGAACTAACTCAAATCCAAATGATATTGCTAGAGCAGTAATGAGAGAAATTAAAAATGTTGACTCACAAAGAATTAGGGGGCAAAGAGTATAATGGCTACTAGTGCCTATTTAGCGGGTAGACGTAGATATACAAGACCCCAGGGTATATTATGGGCAAACAACCCTGGAACCCTCTCTAATGGCCTTTATGTGCCTAATGGCATAGAGGTAGGGGCAGACACACAAGAAACAAACCCAGACCTATTAGATCAGTTTATTATTTTATCTGACCATAATAGAGGGGATATGCAATTTAATACCCAAAGAATTGAACAAAGACAAAGAACGATTAATGGTCGTATGCGTTCATATCATATTGCAGATAAACTAAACATGTCTGTATCTTGGAATATGCTACCTTCACGAGGATATTCAGGACTAGCCAATTTTGATGAAGCAACAGGTATAGCACCAAATGAAGGGTCTCAACTAGAATATACAGCAGATGGTGGTGCAGGTGGAGTAGAACTGCTTGACTGGTATGAAACACATCAGGGGCCTTTCTGGATGTATCTTGCTTATGATAAATATACAAACCTAGAAGGACAAGGTTATGAGTATACTGGTTTAAATAGATACAATCAAATAATTCAAGTTTATTTTGCAGATTTTAACTATTCCGTCGTAAAGCGTGGAGCAACAAATCATGATCTTTGGAACATATCGGTAACACTGGAAGAAGTTTAAATGTTTGAAAGTACCGAATTAAAAGATCACTTTGAAACATCTGCAACAATACAAACAGAGTCACTAGTTCTGGCTGAGTGGAATATGAATATGCCAGATAACATATCCAAACTTGGTAACTATAGGTATAGGCCTCAAGAACAAAATTCTCAATTTTTAACGCTAATAAATACTTTTGATCCAGCAGATATTGGTTTGTTCTATACAGGTGCAACAGATGCTGATGTTGTTATTGATGGAGGGTTTGAAAATAATGGAACACCACAACTTTTTACTTCAACAAAAGAAAAAGTTAAATTATTATATTCTTTAGAAGATTGTATAAAACCATTTAGACCAAGATCTGGTATTAATAAGGCAGCATTTTTTAACGGTAGATATTTAGCAAATTCTGGCAAGGATATTGCAAGAAGGCCAAGATATTATATGCCATCTAGATATGATCAATTTAAATATTGGACTTCTTTTAGAACTGAAAACGGTATTGAAAGAGGTATTGCTAAAACAATAGTTAATGGAAACTATTATATAGATGATGCTGTGCCATTTGTTGTGTATAAAAAAAATGTCCCAACAAATAGAATTATTGTAAAAATGCAAACAAATGTTGGTGATATAGACCTTGGAGATTTTACAGATATCTCTAGAACGTTTCCAGATCCACTTTATGGCAATGCAAATAAAACAACTCCAACAAGATGGAGAGTTCAATATCTTGAAGAAAATAACTGGACTGATGCATATATTTTTAATGAAAACGATTTAAGAGAAGATGGCTCTGCAATTATTTCTAATGATGGATACGTTGAATTACAGTATGCGTTAAAAAATATTCCAGACAATTTTAAAGATACTTTTGTTATAGCAGAAACAATCTCTTCCTCAACACTTTTACCAACAGAATCAATTAATGGATATGCATATTTAGTTATTGAAAATGAGGGTAGTGTTGGAACATTTCATGTTTGGAATTCAACCACAGAGGAATATGAAACATTTGTACCCGCCTATGGTTGGATTTTAGGAAGTGAAAAAATTGACAATAAAACAAGTTTTGTAACAGATTTAACATCTCCGTTATCTTTTATAGAAACAACAAATGGAAAGACAATATATAGGGAATTTCAAGATATTCGTGGATTAAGGATTGTTGTAGAAAGAATGAATAAGTTTGATTCTACTTTTGATTTAATTGAAATGTCTCCAAGGCTTGTTGTTAATATATCTGACAAAGTTATAGAATATAGTATTAAAAAAATACTTTCAGACTTAGGAAACTCTGCTTTACCAGTGGGACAATTGCTGGCTTCAACTGGAAATTTGTCCATATTTGACGATGACCAAGCATTTAATGACAATAATACTAATAGCATTATTAGTGATTATATTCGTAAAAATATAAAATTTAATTTTTATGAAAAAATATTAAATGTAAGCGGATATGATTATTGGGTACCAATTAAAACTTTATATTCAGACGGATTCCCGCAAGCAAATGTAACTGCTGGAACATTAGATTTATCCCTAAGAGATTTTTATTTCTTTTTAGAATCTATGCCAGCACCAAGAATGTTAGTAACAGAAGTATCACTTAGTTATGCTATTACATTAATTCTTGACTATATTGGATTTAGCAACTACGCTTTTTATAGAACAACAAATGAGCCAGAACCAATAATTCCATATTTTTTTATTGCACCAGATCAAACCGTAGCAGAAGTTTTAAATCAACTGGCAGTATCAACACAAACTGCAATGTTTTTTGATGAATATAATAACTTTATAGTAATGAGTAAAGATTATATGTTGCCAACAATAGATGATAGAAGCACCAATATTATTTTATCTGGTTCAAATAATCAGTCTGCTAGTGGAATAATTGAAAATCAAACCTCTGGAACACTGCCAAACATTTTATCAATAGCATCTGAAGATAAAAAAGTTTATAATAATGGAAAAATTAATTATACAACTAGATATATTCAAAGATCATATGGCAACGTTCGTCAGGCAAGTATGATTGATAAAGAAAAAACTTGGATATATAAACCAGCCTTACTTTGGGAAGTTTCTGGAACAGACTCAACAAAAACAATTAATGAGGTTGCATCTAAACAATCAAAATATGTTCTTGGAGCAATGCCAATAAATTCAGACTTATCCAATAGTGTTCCAACAGTGGTTAATCATCAAATTCAAAATAACGTAATAGATCTTGGAGAAAATGTTTATTGGCTTACCAGATATCAAGGTTATTTTTATTCTAACGGAGAAATTATTAGATATGATGCTGCTCAATTTAATGTTACCCTTGCAATTTGGTATCCTATTCAATCAGATGGCTCATTGCTAGATTCCTCTCCACAAATTGTCTTGCCTGGAAGACTAGCGCCAACTAGTATTATTGACAATTTAGATAAAAAAGTTGCAAATGGCGAAATTACAGAAGCACAAAAAGGTGAAGCAATCCAGGGTTGGAGAACATCACATAGACAGGGTAGTAGTAATGTTTGGATTACAAATAATCAAGAGTATCAAAACTATTTTAAGTCATTACCATTTAATGGAAAAATATATCCTACAGGATTAGTTAGAATTTATACCGTTCCATTTTATGAAACAATTGATGGAATTACTCGTTTACAAAATGGTTCAGTTTACGAACATGGGCGTGCACAATTTGGAACACAGGTTACGACACATTCTGCAGGTATAAATTCATATTGGTCCAACAATGATTATGTCAAAGGATGTGAGATGAAAACAGAGTATTTGTTTACAACCACACTACTTGAAGACATATCCCTTCCATCAACATCAACTGGAGCAGCAGGCGTTAACAACACTAAAGCAAGACAGACATCAAGAAATGGAACTATAAAAAACTTCATGTCCTCAAGTTATTCAACTGAAACACCAGTTAATAATACAACGTCAACACAATCTGGAACAATCCAGTCATCTGCTTTGGTTATGAATGGTCCATCATTTACAACAACAGAAAAACCAATTGACTTAGTTTCATATGTTTATAAAGAATTAAATAATGCATATAAACATTTTGGAACTAGAATAAGAATTATTGGTAAAATTGAAAACAACGAAAGTCGTAGTCAGACTCCAACAGGAAGCGTAACATACTACCAGGTCGCTGGAGTTAAACCAGATCAAAATGTAAACATTGGTGGTGGTTCTGGAGGTTTAGCAGTATTGCTTAATCCAGAAACAAATAATGGATATTATTTTGAAATTGCTGCCTTAACAGAACAAAATATAGAATCATATTTAAAATTAGATAAAAATAACAAATCTAGTATTTCAATTAATAACGTAGTATTTTATAAAATCAAAAAAAATTCTTCAAATACAGAAGCCATTCCAGTAAAACTTTGGGGAGGGCTATCAAAAATTACAGTTGACGACGGTAGATTTACTGGACAATATAGAATGTCTAGTGAAGAAAATCCAACAGTATATGATCTAGCAGTAGAATATCAAGATATAGGAAAAATTAGAAGATTTTTCTTATATATAAATAATCAACTAATTCAGGTTGTAGACGATACAGATCCGCTACCAGTATATAACAATATGGCTCTATTTGTTCGTGGATCTTCTAGAGTTATGTTTGAAAATATTTACGCACTATCTGAAAACTATTCTCAAAATAGCGTGTTTACAGTTGGAGAAACACTTTCATCAGCATTTGGCGATAAAGAAATAAATGCTAGTGAGTCTTTTAGAAAATATGCAATGAGTGGCATTGTTCAGTCAACGTATTTATCAGGAATTAGTTCTCAACAACCACCTAAATATAATATGTATTTTGAAGAATTTGGCTCAATTATGAGAGAGTGTTCTTATTTTGATATTAAATATGATCGTGCATATCCTGCTCTTTACGCTCAACTATCTCCAACTTTTAATAAAATAAAAGGATATATCACATCTGGATTTTATGCTGATTCATACGGCGCAGAGTTTTTAGTTTTTAATGCTACAGATACAGCAATTAATCTTGACGAAACCAGTGGCAACTATTTAAGAATTCAGGGAATTACTTTTACACAGGACACAACTCACGAACTAACTGTTGATGAGTATTTTAAAAAACGTAGCAATTTTTCTAATCCACAACTAACTAGTTCTTCTCAAATTATTTCTCCGCTTGTTGAAAAAGAAAAATTTGATAATATAAAATTAAGTAGAATGATTTATGGAAATAATGAATTTACTCTAGACACTCCATATATTCAAACACAAGACGATGCTGAAAGTTTGATGGGCTGGATTATAGATAAGTTAATGGAACCTAAAAAATCAGTTGGTATAAAAATATTTGCAACTCCAACTATTCAACTTGGAGATATTGTAACAATTAATTATAAAGACTCTAATAATTTAGACTTAGTCACAAAAAATACTTCTAGGTTTGTAGTATATAATATTGAATATGCAAGAAAAATAAATGGTCCAGATATGACTCTTTATTTGGCGGAGGTGTAAAGTGGCAAGCGAAAATTCAGGTGGTGGTACATCCAAAATAATTAGGGCTAATACAAGAGAAGACAGAGTTATATCTACAACAAAAAAAGAACCCGAATTTACTGGTCCTTCAAAATATAGTCCATACGTTCCGCCTGTAGTTAAATCAGAACCACCTAAAAAATCTTCTGTTTCTTATAAAGCAATCGCAGATGCTTTTCAGCCAGCAGTTTCAAATGGATTATTTATTGGACCAATACCATTAGGAACTGTTCGTACAGAAACTGGATATAAAAAAGAACCAATTACAGAAGAGGTTATAATTACAGGTGCAGGACCAACTAGTTTTATAACAAGTAGCATAGTTGCAACACCATCAACGCCAACTTTGCCAGTAATAATTTCTACTCCACCACCACCAGTTAAAACTGCAACCTTAGATATTATTTTATTTGATGATGAAACAACGCCAATAGATACAATGGCAGATTTAATATTTGAAAATATTGGTGGACAAGAATTAATTAATATTACAAGGTCTGATATTGTGAATGGTCAAAAAATATCATACCAACCTATTAAAAATTTATCATCAATACAGCAGCGATATAATCCTAATAATATTCTTAGTCTTCAACAAACCTCAGATAAATATTTTGCTGGATTTTCAATAAAACTAGAAGACAAAATTCCAAACCAAGGAAATGGTATAAATGGAGAAAATATCTATATTGAGGAAAGCACGGGAGACTTGATTATTGAGTTTATTAATATAAACAGTGATGAGCAGATTGAATTACAAATTACCACAGATGGTACAATATATGAAGCAGATCTTGGAGAAATAGCCTCATGATAACTAATACTGGCAAAACCATTATTGCAAAATATTTGCTTGGTCAAGCACCAGCCTATGCCTCTTATCTTGCTATTGGTTGTGGTGCTACACCATTAACTACTGGAGATCCTCTTGGAAATTATTCAGCAAAACAAAATTTAGATTTTGAAATGTTTCGTGTTCCAATCTCTTCAAGGGGATTCGTAAATGAGGGTGGATTAGATAAAATTGTTTTAACCGCAGAACTTCCAACAGAAGAAAGGTATGAAATTTCAGAAATTGGAATTTATTCTGCAGGATCAAATCCATCTGCTGGAGCATATGATAGCAAAACAGTATTTGCTTTTACACAAACAGAAAATTGGCAATACGTTACTGGTGGATCAGCAGTAGCAATTGACACATTTTCTAGTGCATTAGATGAGCCTGAGTATGATAATATTATTGCAGTTGCAGATCCAGTTTTTCAAACAAGCGCAGATAATCCAATATTTTTTAAATCTCCAAGAGTAGAAAGATATGAAAGACCAAGATTTTTAAATAATACAATTTTAATAAAGGGTAATGAGTCAGATCTTGACATAGAGTCTGATAGTGGTCCAGCGCAAGATACTTTTGAAATAAGTGCAGGATCAAATTATATTAAACTAAGCGGTGCAACAGTTGATTTTACAAGAAACTCTCCAACAGATGAACTAAGATTGGCGTTTTCAATAGTAAACAGGGATGGAACTTACGGATCTGGCACACAGCCAGAAAGGGCTAGAGTTTTGGTTTCATTTGAAAATACAAACGGAACACAGTTTGCAAGACTTGAAGCAGAGGTTATTGATGATAGTAGTGGTGGACAATATGATTTTGCAACAGAAAGATATTTTGTTGTAACAAAGCAACTTCAACAACTATATAGAACATCTGAATTTGATTGGAATGCAGTTTCAGTGGTCAAAATATATGCGTGTGTTATTGATGGAGTCAATCCATCTGGCAACTATTATGTGGCGCTGGATGCTTTAAGACTAGAAAATATTGGTACAGTAAATCCACTTTATGGTTTAACTGGATATTCAGTAGTTCAAAACATAGACGCATCAACTATTGTAAAAAGTCCTAATACTAGCAATTATATTGAGTTTAGATTTTCAGTTGGTGTAACATAATGGCGGATGCAGGAATTAAAAAGATAAGAATAAAACAAGGAAATCTTCCTACAATAAATGTGAATGAAGAAGGATATGTTTTAAAGTACAGGGTAGTTTCCGAAGACAAAAATAGAACATCTCAATGGTCACCAATATCAGTCATTCAACCAGGATATACATATGTTGGTGGTGATATATCTTTTAACAAATCAGGACAAGTTGCAACCTTTGCTTGGGATTCTGTTTCAATACAAATAGATGGAAATCAAATTAGAAGATCACATGAATTTGATATATGGTTAAAATGGGATAGAAGCGATGGGGGAGATTGGATTTATAAACAAAGAATTGATGGCACCAATGCTTCTTTTCCAATTCCAAGTACATATACAATAAATGGAGTAGTTCAAGGTTCTGCACCTAATAAACTTTCAATAGAAGTATATTTAAAAGGAACACCAATCACTAGAGATTCTTCTTTTTTATTAGTCTATGAAGATGGTCCACACACCGTTTAATGATATACTTTAATAGGAGGAAATAATGGCTAAGGTACCACTACCAGAAAGAGGACAACCTCTTGATGTTACATATTTATATAGTTTAGTTGATGCTGTAAATGACCTTTCTACACAGGTTGCGTCTACAACTACTAACAAAACTGTTATAGATACAACTAGCGCTGGCAAACAAGAAATTAAAACTTCTAATTCAAGAATAATTGGTGGCTATGTTGAAGTTGCTAATAACTCAACAGTTTCTGCTGGAAATGAAAAAACTTTTACATATGACTTTAAAGACTTTAAGTATCCACCAATTGTTTCGGCTACTCCAGTAAATATTGGACAAACACCAGCAGGACAAAACGTAAATGTTATTTTAAAGAGTGTTACAGAAACAAGAGTTGAAGGCATTGTGAGATTTGGGGCTTCTGGCGACTTATCTTTAGCAGTACATTTGATTATTGTTGGAATTCCAAACTAATAATAAACTTATGATTTTTTGTAAAAAATGTAGGGGTAGAACTTTTGTTGATAGACAATACAGCAGTATTCAACATATGGAAACATATTGTGTTGTGTGTGGATTAAGAAGATTTTTTCATCCTCCGACAGAAAGTGAAGAAGGAAAATGGTTACTAGCAAAGGAATTATCCAGGGCGAAATTTACAATAACGAAACTGTAATAAAAGGAAATAAAAAAATATGGTTTCTAAATAATGACTTGGTAAGGCTTCACCATAGTTCACGATCTACTGGAATGGTTTCTGTTTATAACATAACCAAAGATAGAATTGAAACTTGTTTACGTTCAGATTTTAGAAAAAAAAGAGAAAGAGCATATACAGTTGCAGAGACTGCTAAATTAATTAATCGTCATAGAAAATATATGCCAAAATTAATTAAAACTGGAATGATTCCACCACCAGTTGGTGCAAGGCTAAATGGTGAAAGAGGTTGGCAAATTAGATCTTATTATTCAGAAAGCATGGTAAGAGAGATCCGTGCTATACTGGCTACTATACATATAGGACAACCAAGAAAAGATGGACTTATAACAAATAATATGACACCCACAAGCCAAGAATTGACACGGCGAATGGGAGACGGTATACTTACATATACAAAGACAGAAGATGGTAGATTTATTCCTGTTTGGGCAGAGAATATTTAATAGCAGAAATGGTGGGGTAATGGAAAACGAAAACACAAAAATATCAGTAGCACTTGGATATACTCTTAATTTAGGAAATTTTCAATCACTAAGGTTTGACTTTGGAATAGTTGACTCTAAGCGTGATGGCGAAAATACAGAACAGGCCTTTGAAAGAATATACAAATTTGTTGAAGACAAATTAACAGAAAAAGTTAAAGAGGCAGAAGCAGAGTCTGATAGCAAAGAATAATGGCTGAACGCAAAGACCGAATGGCTTTGCTAAGTAGATATAACAAACTACATCTACAAAAGTACGAAGCCAAAAGCAACATGAATCTCAATGTTGAGCAATGGGCTGCAGATGCACTTGTTGAATCTTATGGAATAGGAATATGTTATGACTTATTGGATTATTATTTTAATATTGCTTCTTCCCCTTCTTGGAATTACTTTGCATACAATGCGGAAAAAATATTGGAAGCAAAATTAGAAGTAGAACAAGATATTAAAGAAAGACAGGAAAGAAGAAAATTAGCAAGAAGGTGGATTAGTGAATAATACAGAAGCAAAATTAATTAGTGCCGTATTAAATGATAAACAAATTCATGTTTTGCTGCAAGCCAACATTGACAATCTTTTAAGAACTCACAATGATGTATGGAATTTTATTAGATTGTATTCAGAAAACAACCAATCAGTTCCACCAGCATCTTTGGTAGTAGAAAAATTTAGAGATTTTGTTCCAGTAGATGGCGTTGGAGCAACAAAGCATCACCTTGAAGAACTACAAGCAGAATATTTAAATGATAGCCTAAAAGATATTTTGCGTAATGCAGCATCTGAAGTTCAGGTTGGCAATGGCTCAAATGCTCTTGAACATTTAATTACAAAAACATCAGAGTTAAAAAAGAATACTGCTGCAATTAGAGATATTGAAGTTACGGATTTAGAGTCAGCAGTTGCATATTTTGAAAATGTAAAGAAAATGCAAGATCTTGGACATATTGGTATTAAGACAGGTTTACCAGGATTTGATAACTATTTACCTTCTGGAATTATGCCAGGACAACTTGGTGTGTTCTTAGCATACCCAGGTATTGGTAAATCTTGGCTAGCATTATATTTCGCAGTACAAGCATGGAAACAAGGTCGCAGTCCACTTGTTATAAGTCTTGAAATGTCTGAAACGGAAGTTCGTAATCGTGTATTTGCAATTATGGGTGAAGGCTTATGGTCTCACCGCAAACTTAGCAATGGAGAAGTAGAAATTGATATGCTTAAAAAATGGCATGCTGAAAAGTTAGCGGGTAAACCAGAATTTCACATCATCTCAAATGATAATGGCGGAGATGTAACTCCATCTGTTATACGTGGAAAAATTGATCAATATAGACCAGACTTTGTTATCGTAGACTATTTACAACTTATGTCTCCAAACCAAAAATCTGATAATGAAACAGTACGTATGAAAAACTTATCTCGTGAACTTAAATTAATGTCAATTAGTGAAGAGGTTCCTATTATTGCTATTTCTTCTGCTACGCCTGATGATGTTAAAGATCTTTCTACACCGCCAACTTTAGGACAAACTGCATGGTCTAGACAAATTGCTTATGATGCTGATTGGGTAATGGCACTTGGTCGTGCTACGAATAGTGATATTATTGAATGTGTATTTAGAAAAAATAGAAATGGTTTTATGGGAGACTTTTTAGTTCAAGTAGACTTTGATAGAGGATATTATAGATATAAAGACTATGAGGATAAAGCATGAAAAATAAAAAAATTATTTTTGAAGCATCAAGCCAACATTCAGAAATTTTATTAAGTCCACCAACTCCTGCAACTAATGTTGTGCCTGAATGGTTTAAAAAACAAAAAAATTACTCAAATGATGAAAACAATATATTAAAAGCACATAAAAAAAGAAATAATTTTAGTACATATAAAATGTGTGTTCCAATAACAGACAGCATAACTAGTGGATATATGATGTTAAGCCCAGCAGATATACTTATAGAAAATGTTGGAAATGAAACACACTATGTTCCATATATTAACTGGAAAACAACTTTTGAAGTTGTTGATTTGCAGCCACCAGAGGCAGTTGCAAACTATCCAATACCAGTAGGATTTAGTTCGGAATCTTTTAGATGGATGAATGATTGGAAAGTAACAACTCCAAATGGATATAGTTTATTTATTACACATCCATTACATAGACATGATTTGCCATTTTTTACATTAAGTGCAATAGTTGATGCAGACAAACACCCTAATAAATTGTTATTGCCATTTTTTGTTAAAAAGGGTTTTGAAGGTATAATTCAAGAAGGAACTCCAATTGCACAAATTATGCCTTTTAAAAGAAATAATTGGAAATCAGAAAAAAAATCATTTAAAAATGAAACAACTATATTTTATGATAATTTTATTAAATTAAATTTTGCAAGAACTTATAAAAATAAAATTTGGACTAGAAAAAAGTATACGTAAATGATTAAAGATTCATATACAGCAGAACAAGTTAAACGTATCTTAACTGGCTCTGGTATTGATATTGAAGCAGAGTACGGAACTGATTATATTATTTTTTGTCCGTATCACAATAATAATAGAACTCCTGCTGGAGAAGTGTCAAAAGATCACGGAATGTTTTTTTGTTTTGGATGTCAAACCACAAAAACTTTAATTGAATTTGTAATGTATACATCAAATAGAACATACTTTGAAGCAGTTAGATATATTAAAAGCAAAGAACAAGAAACAAGTATTGAAGAATCTATTAACAAAACATTAATAAATAAACCAGAGTTTATTCAATATGACGAGTTATTAATTAAAAGATTAAATAATCAAGCATTAGAATCTCCTAGGGCAATTAGATATTTTGAAGGAAGAAAAATCACTAAAGACTCAATAGATAAATTTAGTCTTGGATATTCTGAAAAGCAGGATTCTGTAACTATTCCAATTCATTCTCCAGACGGAATGTGCATAGGGTTTGTTGCTAGAACTGTTGAAGGCAAAGAATTTAAAAATACACCAGGCTTGCCAAAAGGAAAGATTCTTTTTAATTTACATAGAATTAAGACGTCAAATATTGTTTATGTAGTAGAATCATCTTTTGATGCAATAAGATTGGATCAAGTAGGTTTCCCTGCCGTTGCTACGTTGGGGGCTAATGTTTCTGCAGCACAGATAAGACTATTAGAAAAATATTTTAATAGTATTGTTTTAATTGCAGATAACGATGATGCAGGAGTAATCATGAGAGACAAGTTGATTGAAAAACTTGGACCCATTGTTACTTCTGTTTATATAGATAAAAAATATAAAGATATAGGCGATATGGATGATGAGGCAATTAAAAAATTGGAGTTTCAGTTTGACAATTCTATCATCGGCATGTTAAAATAGATAAAAGCATACAAGGAGAAAAAAATAATATGACTATAGTAAAGGGACTAAAAAACATTAATGCCCTAGTTGACAAACCAAAATATGATGAAAACTCTCCAAAGGTAAGATGGTTAAAACTTGCCGACGGACAATCAGCAAAAATCAGATTCATTGAAGAACTTGATGAAGATTCTGCAAACTATAATCCCGAAAGAGGGTTAGCACTTGTTGTAAAAGAACACGTAAATCCAAAAGACTATAAACGCAAGGCTGTAGACACAATGGAAACAGAAGGTCGTGACTGGGCAGAAGAAATGCACCGTAAAGATCCAAAGGCTGGCTGGAGAGCACGTCTTCGTTTTTACTGCAATGTTCTAGTAGACGACGGCATTGAGGCACCATATACCGCTATTTGGTCAATGGGTGTTAGCAAGCAATCAGCATTTAATACAATTCGTGAGTATGCTCTTGAAACAGGCAGCATCTCAAATGTAAACTGGAAATTAAAGCGTAATGGTCAGGGTACTGAAACAAGTTATACATTAATTCCATCTGCACCAGATACAGAACCATATGATTGGTCAGCAGTTAAGCCTTATCCGCTTGAGTTAGCACTAAAGAAAATTCCTTATGCTGAACAAGAGGCATTTTATTTAGGGTTTGATACTCCATCTTTAACTTCATCAAGTAATGCAGATTGGTAAAAATACTTGAAAAAAATTAGTTTTGTTCCAGTTAATGCAAGGGTAGAAAATAATATACCTATGCCAAAACCAGCAAAACTATATATTCCAGAATGGTATAAGGAATCTCATTCGTTTTTTAATTTTGAAAATAATTCTTATGTAAATAAGTTATCTTTTTCAAATTATGGGGTTCCTTCTACTACTATGAAAATGTGTATGCCATTTTTAGATACTTTTTCTTTTGGATACATACAAGAAACTTGGTCTGATATTTTTATAGAATATAAAAACAATAAGGTTATTTATCATTATGCCTATAGTCCAGAACCAGAGTTTCCAATTATTCAGGAAAGACCATTAGAACTTTTAGGTAAAATACCAGTTCCAGTTGGTTTTAGAGGAGATATTTTTTTTAATTGGCCAAGGGTTTGGAATCCAATTTTACCAAAAGGTTATAGTTCAATAATTACTCATCCACTTAATAGAGACGACTTACCATTTAAGTGTTTATCTGGAATTATTGATTCTGATAGATATTTTTCTCCTGGAAAAGTAGGATTTTTTATAAAAGATGGATTTACTGGATTAATACCAAAAGGAACTCCTATGTATCAAATAGTTCCCTTTAAAAAAGAATCATGGGAAACCAAAAAACTTAGTAATAAAAATAAAATTTTAAAATCTTTAGAAATTCAAAAAAATAATATTTTTTCTACTTTTTATGGTGGATATAAAAAAAATTATTGGAATAAAAAAAGTTTTAAATGATGAATAGTAAATATGTAGGCTTACATGTACACACTCATTATTCATTATTTGATGGTGTTGCTACTCCAGAAGAATATATAGACCGAGCAGTTGAACTTGGTATGCCAGCATTGGCTATCACAGATCACGGAACCTTATCTGGGCATCGGGAACTGTACCGAATTGCAAAAGCAAAAGGCGTAAAGCCTATTCTTGGCTTAGAAGGATACATGTGTGCAGACATATCTGATAAAAGAGATAAGTCTGAAAGAGAAGGTCAACAAGATCTTGTCTACAACCACATTATTCTTCTAGCCAAGAACCAAAAAGGTTTAGAAAATCTTAATAAAATTAGTGAGATTGCATGGACAGATGGATTCTTTAAAAAACCAAGGTTTGACTTTGAGATACTGCAAAAATATAAAGAAGGTATTATTGTAACGTCTGCCTGTCCAAGTAGCGTTTTGGTTAAAGCATTAGAAGAACAAGAGTTTGCTCTTGCTAAAAAACACATAAAATGGTTTAAAGATAACTTTGGTAGCGATTACTATATTGAGGTAATGCCACACAACACTCCTGAAATAAATAAATATTTGCTTGAACTTGCAGACGAGTTTAACATAAAGGTTGTTGTAACTCCAGATTGTCATCATTCAGATACGTCTCAAAGAGAGATACAAGAATTTAAATTACTTTTAAATACACATGCAAAAATTGATAAAGAGGCATCATACGAAAAATCTAAAAAGAAAAAAGATATGATGGAAAGACTTGACTATCTTTACGGGGCTGATCGTAATATAACATTTAATAAATTTAATATTCATTTAATGTCTTATGAAGAAATTAAAGCAGATATGCAAAAGCAAGGTATTGATAGAGAAGATATATACTCAAACACATTACTATTAGCAGATACAGTAGAAGACTATAACATTCAGGATGGATTAAATCTTCTTCCCGTTCAATATAAAAATCCAGATCAAGAGTTAGCAAACTTAGCATTTGCAGGACTTGAAAAGTATAGACTTAATAGCAATTGGATTGGCAATGATGTTTATGAACAAAGACTTGATGAAGAGTTAGAGATTATTCGCAATAAAAAGTTTGCACCTTATTTTTTGGTAGTTAGCAACATGATTAATTGGGCAAAGAAAGAAGGAATTCTTGTTGGTCCAGGTCGTGGATCATCTGCTGGTTCTTTAGTATGTTATTTACTTGGTATTACAACAATTGATCCAATAGAGCATGGCTTATTGTTTTTCCGTTTTATTAATCCAGATCGTAATGACTTTCCTGACATTGATACAGATATTCAAGATACACGTCGTGACGAAGTAAAAGATTATTTAGTTAGACAATATAGACACGTTGCCTCTATTGCAACCTTTTTAGAATTTAAAGATAAAGGTGTTGTAAGAGATGTTGCAAGAGTATTAGATATTCCATTAACAGATGTTAACAAGGTTTTAAAATTAGTTGATACTTGGGATGAGTTTTGTAGATCAAAAACCACAGAATGGTTTAGAGAGAAATATCCAGAGGTAGAAATTTATGGGGAACAACTACGAGGTCGTATTAGAGGTACTGGCATTCATGCTGCTGGTGTGGTTACTAGTAAGGATCCAATCTTTAGGTTTGCACCGTTGGAAACTCGCTCTTCTCCTGGATCCGATGATCGCATACCTGTGGTTGGTGTTGACATGGAAGAGGCTGAAAAGATTGGTCTTATCAAGATTGATGCGCTTGGTTTAAAAACATTAAGCGTAATTCAAGATGCAATTGCAATGATAAAAGAAAATCACTATAAAGAAATAGATTTATTATCTTTAGATTTATCAGATCCTAAAGTTTATGAGATGCTTTCAGACGGGTATACAAAAGGCGTATTTCAATGTGAAGCAACACCATATACAAACCTATTAGTTAAGATGGGCGTAAAAAACTTTAATGAACTTGCAGCATCAAATGCCCTTGTTCGTCCAGGAGCCATGAACACTATTGGTAAAGACTATATTGCTCGTAAACATGGTAAACAAAATGTTTCATATACCCATCAAATTATGAAAGAATTTACTGATGATACATATGGGTGTATTCTATATCAGGAACAGGTTATGCAGGCTTGCGTTTATCTTGGTGGGATGACAATGGCAGAGGCAGACAAAGTAAGAAAGATTATTGGTAAAAAGAAAGATGCAAAAGAGTTCAATATTTTTCAAGACAGGTTTGTTGCTGGGGCGAGCAAGTTCATCTCTCCTAATCAAGCCCTTGATCTATGGCATGACTTTGAAGCGCATGCGGGTTATTCGTTCAACAAGTCTCATGCGGTTGCTTATTCTACGCTCTCGTATTGGACGGCGTGGTTAAAATATTATTATCCGCTTGAGTTTATGTTTGCTCTTCTTAAAAATGAAAAAGATAAAGATGGTCGTACAGAATATTTGATTGAAGCAAAGCGTATGGGAATTTCAATTAAACTTCCTCATATTAATGATTCTGATTTAGATTTTAAAATTGAAGGTAAAGGAATTCGTTTTGGTCTCACTGGAATTAAGTTTATTTCAGATAATATTGCACAAAAATATATTAATGCAAGACCATTTAACAATTATAAAGAGTTAGAGGAGTTTACATTTACAAAGGGTAATGGAGTAAATAGCAGAGCATTAAATGCTTTAAAGGTAATTGGTGCAGCGACCTTTCCAGATAATCCTAGAAATGATGCAGAAATTAAAGAAAATATTTATGAGTATTTAAATCTTCCAGAGTTCAATATAACAATACCTTCACACTATTATGCATTTATTCAAGATGTTTGTGACTTTGAAGAAAAAGGTTCTTTTGTTTTATTGGGAATGGCTAAAGCAATTAAACGAGGAAAGGGATGGTCAAGAGTTGAAATTTTGGACAAGACTGGGTCTGTTGGTATATTTGATGATGAAAGTACCACTATTGAGACTGGTCGTACTTATATTATTCTTGCTAATGATAACAGGATTGTGTCTGCAGTTCCTGTGGATGAAATAAAAGGATCTTCAAATGCATTGATTAAGTTTTTAAGTTATAAACAACTTCCTTATAAAGAAGATGAAATGTTTGTTGTATCTTTTAAATCAAGAATTACAAAAACTGGTAAAAAGATGGCTTCGCTTACACTAGCAGATACTTCACGAGATCTGCATTCAGTCACAGTATTTCCAACAGCATTTCCAAAAGCCTATATGCATGTTCAAGAAGGAAATGCTTATAAATTTAGTTTTGGTAAAACCAAAGATGGAACAGTTATAATGGAGGATGTAAATGTCAGTTAGCATAGAAGATGTATTATCACAGTTAGACCCAAGAATACGTAAACGTTTAGGAACAGGCGAAGGAGTTACCTTTGAATATCAGCCAACCCCAAGTTTTGGATTAAACCGTGCATTAGGTGGAGGCTTGCCATATGGTAGACAGGTATTAATTTGGGGAAGTAAGTCTTCAGCAAAATCATCTATGTGTTTACAGATGATTGCTTTAGCACAAAAAGAAGGTAAGGTTTGTGCATGGATTGATTCTGAAATGTCTTATTCTGAAGACTGGGCACGAAAGTTGGGAGTAGATCCAACTAAACTAATATACTCACAGGCAAGAACCATTAGCGATATGGTAGATGTTGGCGTTGGATTAATGAACGCTGGAGTTGATTTAATTGTTGTTGACTCAATTACTTCTTTACTTCCTGCTATTTATTTTGAAAAAGATTCAGATGAAATGAAGGCTCTTGAAAATACTAAACAAATTGGTGCAGAATCTAGAGACTTTAGCAATGCTTGGAAAATGCTTAATTATGCAAACAACAAAGTAAAACCAACATTACTAGTTTTAATATCTCAATCTAGAAATAATATTAACGCTATGTATACTAGCCAACAGCCATCTGGTGGTCAGGCTACAAAATTTTATTCATCTTGCGTTATAAAATTATTTTCTTCTGAGTCAGACAATCAAGCAATTAAAGGAAAAATTAAAATAGGAGATAAATTAATTGAAGAAAAAACTGGTAGAAAAATTCGTTGGGAACTACAGTTTTCTAAAACTTCTCCAGGTTTCCAATCTGGTGAGTATGATTTTTATTTTAGAGGTGACGATCTTGGTGTTGATGCAATAGGAGATTTAGTTGATACTGCTGAAACGATGGGCTTAGTTAATAGAACTGGTGCATGGTATCAATTAGATGATGGGACTAAGGTCCAAGGTCGTGATGGATTTATTAATCGTGTCAAAGAAGATTTAGATTTACAGGAACAACTTAAGGCAAAAATAATTAATGCTTGAACCTAAATTTTCAACATACCCTGGTAAGTGGCCTTGTAAAACTTGTCAAGAAATTGTAACAACTTTAAGATATTGGAAAGAAACTGGAGATGCAACTTGGATGTGTTCTAAAAAACATATATCAAAAGTTGGATTAGTGCCACCCAAAAGAAAGAAAAAGGACTTTATAAATGAGTGAAAAAAATGAGTCTAAAAGAATTGGTGCAAAGCAACACAAGAACTCTGGACGTAATACTAAAAAAGGTGATGCTACTTGGAGAAATTTTGTTGTTGATTTTAAAGAAGCCGAAAAATCATTTACTTTAAATAAGGATGTTTGGGCTAAGGTGGTTACTGACTCAATCCAGGCGGGTAGAGATAAATCTCCAGCAATTATTGTCATACTTGGAAAAGGTAATACAAAGGTAAGACTTGCTATAATTGAAATGAATATGCTAGAACAATTAACAGAGGAGAAAATAAATGACTAATGAGGTACCGCAAAAAACAACTTTGGACATGGTAAATGGTTTGACAGAAATCGCAGATTATATGCAAGATGAAGAACTTACTACAGCCCTAACCATGATTGCAAAAATTATTATTAAACCAGATATTCCTCTTCAAGTTGCTAGCATGGAGATTGTAAGGCTTCAGGCCATTGCTGCAAAAATGTCATTTAAAGCAACTTGGATGGCCAATGTTGATAAGTCAGATAGGGCAAAGAAAAACATATATTTCACGGCAGCCCAAGCAATTAACGATTTGGTATCAGCGCTTAAATACATAATGCGCTAACCTGCTATACTTAATACAAACAAAGGATAAAAGTGGCTAAAAATTTATTAAAACAGATTATGGTTAAAGATACTAAAAAGAACGTTAAAAATAGTAAAGAGGATGAGAGTTTTGTTGAAGGTTTGGTAGATGCAATTAACTCTGGATATCTTGCTAAAACAAAACCAAAGTTTACAAAAAAGAGTAATTTTTCTGCATCTAACCTAACTTATGGTTCTGGAGAATGCCCAAGGTACTGGCATTTAGCATTTGAGGGTCAAATATTTTATGATAATGCAGATGCTTTTGGTGTAGCAAATAGAACACAAGGAAGTCTTGGGCATGAAAGAATTCAAGAGGCAATAGCATCGTCTGGATTACTTGCAGAAGATATGGAATTTGATCCACTTCCAAGAAAATATAATAAGCAAACTCATCCAGCAATGGAGTTTAGAGTTAAAACTGATGATCCACCATTTGATGGATATGGCGATGTAATGCTTGACTATAAGGGTGAAAGACTTGTTGGTGAAATAAAGACAATGCCAAACGATGGATTTCAATACAAAAAAATAAGTAGACGACCTAAGATGGGTCACCTAATGCAGTTGTTAATGTATATGAAGGTTTTAAAGATTCGTAAAGGCGTTATGATTTATGAAAATAAAAATAATCATGAACTACTTACATTGCCTGTAGTAGTAAATGAGCATTATCGTAATTGGGTAGAGCAGGCTTTTGAATGGATGAGAGTAGTTTATAAGAATTGGCAAGATCAAAATTTGCCAGAAATTCCATATCGTTCAAATTCAAAAATTTGTAAAGTATGTCCAATTCAAAAAGCCTGTGCTGAAGCAGGTACAGGAACAATAAAAATCAAGCCACTAGTATTATTAAAGGATGAAGAGGATTCCTTAATGTGAGACTATGTGAAAGATGCGAGACGCCATTTAAACCAAAAGTAAGTTATCAAATCTATTGTGGAGATGTTTGTAGAGGGCACGCAACTAAGATAAAGATAGCCGAAAGGTATCAAATAACTCGTAGACAAAAAAGAAAAGGAAAAAAAAGACTTTGCCTTGGTGGTTGTGGAGAACAACTATCAATATACAATGACTCTGGATTTTGCTCTAACTGTAATGTAAACAAAAAAGAAGTAGATAAAATGCTAAAACAAATAAAAGGATTTATTGACTATGAACAACAATGGTAATCCAAAAACAATTTGTGCTATTGATGCAAGCACAAACAGTCTTGCTTTTGCTATTTTTAATAATAATGTTTTAGGTAGTATTGGTAAAATTAAATTTGAAGGAAAGACAAATTATGAAAAAGTTATGGATGCTTGTGCTAAAACAAAAGCATTTTTTGAATATTATGGTGGACTTGAAGCAATTGTAATTGAGCACACAGTATTTATGAATAGTCCTAAAACTGCTGCAGATTTAGCATTAGTGCAAGGTGCATTATTAGGTGCAGCAGGATTGACTGGAACAAAGGTCATAGGAACTGTAGCGCCAATAACTTGGCAAAATTATTTAGGAAATAAAAAAATAACAAAAGAAGAACAAGTTATAATTAGATCAAAAAATCCTGGAAAGTCAGACTCTTGGTATAAAACATATGAAAGACAAATTAGAAAAGAAAGAACTATAAAATTAATTGAAATCAATTATAATAAAACTATTAACGATAATGACGTTGCTGATGCTTGTGGTATCGGTCACTGGGCTATTAATAATTGGAATAAAGCAGTAGGTTATAATGAATAGAAATAGTTTTATTTTTAAAGAAGAAAAAACTGAAATTTCTTTAATTGTAAAAACACTATCTCCAGAAAAATGGTTATTAATAGATCGTGAAACTGGACAAGTTTATCAAGGAAATCCTGGGGGTTTTTGGGATAAACTTAAAACAATGACAAGGGGTAGTGTGTAATGCCAGAATTAAATGCAAATATACCACCAATTGAATGCTATGTTCGTGGTAATTTTTTAAGAAATCAACTTGATAGTCATGATCAATATTTTCCTTGTGTAATTTTTGGAGTTTCAAGTGTGCAAAACCGTAGCCCATTATTTCATTTTTTAATGGAAGATGGCGGTATCTGGTGGAGAATGCCTATTAATGCTTTTTGTACTAAGCCAGATGTAGCGGAAGAAGATCTTCATAATCTTGTTTTATGGAATTCGTTTAGCCCTTTTATAACTGTAACTAAATTTGCTAACCTTACAAACATACGCATGACCTATATTGATAGAACAAAAACAAAAATTTCTGGTAAATATTTATTTACTCTTGATTGGCACAATCCTGATTCTAATAGACTTGACGATGGCTATTCAGAAAATCCAGGGCAACATAAATGTGGTCATGTAATACAAAGAGATGATGGAAATTTTGCAATACAGCCAAATAACCGTGTTTTTGCTTTAGAGCCTTCATTTACTACAAAACCAGGGAAGCCATTAATAAATCGTTTAATAAATACCTATAAATGGGATGTAGAAGATGCCTCTAAATGGATAACTGAAGATTCCGATAGTTATTTTTATGATATTATAAATAAAGAAACAGAGATTGACAAATAATCTTATGACTGCTAAACTATATACAAGCGAGGCTTGGCTCCGTAAAAGGTTTGTTATGGACAAAAAGTCTCCGCAAGACATTGCTAAGGAATGTAGAACTAGTGTTGAAACTATCTATGTATACCTTGCAAAATTTGGATTAAGGAAGTCAAAACGATGAAGCCAGTTCCAGTATATAAAGATATTGATCACTTTGTTTATAATGACCTATATCTACATTCATTATCTGCGCCATCTGGCAATGAAATATTGATGAATTGTTTAGGAATTGCACAAATGTTAATTGAAAAAAATATTTCATATGGAGATTCTGCATTAGATCCAGTAAGAATTTTTAGTAAGGCAAATCCAATAGAACAACTTCATGTCAGAATAGATGATAAATTAAGTCGTCTAATGAAAGGCACTGATATGGTGGGGGACAATGACATTGATGACTTAATTGGATATTTAATTTTATTAAAAGTAGCAAAGGAAAAACATGTCAACTGAAACAGAATTAATTCAACACCTTGACGAAGTAAATAAGGTTGTTGCAGAATATCTTAAAGGTCAAGACCCTACAAAAATTTCTAAAGATTTAGATATGCCAAGAACTCGTGTTGTTTCATTAATTAATGAATGGAAAGTTATGGCATCTGCCAATGACGCTATTCGTGCTCGTGCTAAAGAAGCACTTGCTGGTGCAGATGCACATTACAGTAAATTAATTACAAAGTCCTACGAAGTTATTGATGAGGCATCAATGACAAATAATCTTAGTGCAAAAACTCAAGCAATTAAATTGGTTATGGATATTGAAAAATCTAGAATTGAGATGTTACAAAAGGCTGGACTATTAGAAAATAAAGAACTTGCAGAAGAAATGATTCAGATTGAAAGAAGGCAAGAGGTCTTAGTTGAAATACTTAGAGATATTGCTTCAAGTCATCCAGAAGTACGTGATTTAATTATGCAACGTCTTTCTCAGATTGCTAAAGAAGGAGAAGTGATTACAATTGTCCACGATGTTCAATGATTTTCTTGAGGTATTAAAAGAAAATCAATTTGAAGAAAAACCAGTAGACGCAAAAACTTTTGTTGAGTCTTCTGATTATTTGGGGCAGCCACCATTATCCTCTATTCAGTATGACATTGTAGAAGCAATGAGTCAAATATATAAAAGAGAAGATTTGCAAGAACTGTATGGGTCTGTAGAAGGAGCAAGGTACTATGATAAATATACTAAAAATGAGATTATTTTACAGTTGGGCAAAGGCTCTGGTAAAGACTTTACCTCTACTGTTGCTTGTGCTTATATTGTTTATAAGTTATTATGTCTTAAAGACCCTGCAAGATATTTCGGGAAACCAAGTGGAGATGCAATAGATTTAATTAACGTTGCTATAAACGCACAACAAGCAAAAAATGTTTTCTTTAAAGGCTTTAAAACAAAGATTGAAAAGTCACCATGGTTTGCTGGCAAATATAATGCTAAAGCAGACTCTGTAGAGTTTGATAAATCAATCACAGTTTATTCTGGTCATTCAGAAAGAGAATCACACGAAGGTTTAAACTTATTGCTTGCCGTGCTTGATGAAATTTCTGGTTTTGCATCTGAGGTCGGCACTGGAAATGAGCAAGGCAAAACTGCAGAAAACATTTATAAAGCATTTCGTGGGTCTGTAGATTCTCGTTTTCCAGATCTTGGTAAAGTAGTTTTACTTTCTTTTCCACGATATCAAGGAGATTTTATTTCTAAAAGATATGAAGATGTAATTGCAGAAAAAGAAACAATAGAAAAAAAACATGTTTTTATTATGAATGAAGACTTACCACACGATGATCCAAATAATCAATTTGAAATTAATTGGGAAGAAGATAATATTATTTCTTATAAAGTTCCAAAAATTTTGGCTTTTAAAAAACCAACTTGGGAAGTAAATCCTACTCGTAAAATAGATGATTTTAAGTTAGCATTCTATACAGACTTAGGTGATGCAATGATGCGTTTTGCATGCATGCCAACATTTGCATCTGACGCATTTTTTAAACAAAAAGATAAATTAGAAAAATGTATGAACACTAGAAACCCATTAGACTCTTTTAGAAGGTTTGATGAAACATTTAAACCAGATCCAGAAAAAACATATTATGTTCATGCAGACCTTGCACAAAAACATGACAAGTGTGCTGTTGCTATTGCCCACGTTGATAAGTGGGTCAACATTCAGGTTATTAAAGATTATGAACAGGTAGCCCCTATTGTTGTTGTTGATGCCGTTGCTTGGTGGGAGCCAAGGGCAGAGGGACCAGTTAATTTATCAGAAGTAAAGCAATGGATTATTAACTTGCGTAGAGAAGGTTTTAATATTGGCATGGTTTCTTTTGACCGTTGGCAATCATTTGATATTCAAAATGAGTTACAGGCTGTTGGAATTAGAACAGAAACTGTTTCAGTTGCAAAAAAACATTATGAAGATTTGGCTATGATGATTTATGAAGAGCGTGTTGCTATCCCAATGATTCCAATTTTGTTAGAAGAAATGTCAGAATTAAAAATAATGAAAGGAAATAGAGTTGACCATCCCCGTAAAAAGTCAAAAGACTTGGCTGATGCTGTATGTGGGGCGGTATTTGGAGCAATATCTCATACACAGAAGAATAATAATACAGAGATAGAGATTCACACATGGAGTTCTGCAACACGACTTGCTGAGAAGCAGCAACGTATGGTAGAATTGGATAATCGGGAAATGCCTAACGATGTTAAGGACTTTCTGGATAAATTAAACTTAATATAAAATAATAAGGAGAAGAATGAATTCATTTAAGAAACTTGCCACAGTCTTGGCTGCAGCCTTGACACTTGGCGTGATGTCGGCACTTCCGACACAGGCTACAGTATATGCTGACGTTGTTAGCATTGATGCCGTAGCAGACACAATTAATCCTGGCGAGACTGCAACAGCAGTTGTGTCAGTATCATTTTTGGGAACATCAATTGGAGATACCGTTTCGGTAATATCTGCAGTGTTGTCTGCCCCATCTACTGCTAGCGTTCCACAGTTTGCTGTTACAGAAACATCTAGTGCAACAGTGGCGCTATCATCAGATACAAAAACAGCATCAATTTCACCAGCAACTAACACTACTGGTTATGTTACTGCAAAATTGACAGCATCACTTCATGTGCCTAGCGTTGCTGGAACATATGTAGTTAGATTTATTCCTACATTAACTAGCGCATCTGGTTCAGTTACATCTGCTGCCCTTACATGGACAGTTACTGTTACCGCTCCAGATCTTAAGGCATCAACTGCTTATACAACATCTATTTTAAATGCTGGTGAAACAATTTCAGCAACAACAGACGCAACTGTATATGCTTCAAAGGCTGTGTCTTCTGATGCTGCAGCAGTTATTGTATTAACTCAAAAGAATGCTGCCAACGGTTCTGCTTCAGAATCAATTACAGCAACTGTTTCAGGTGCAGGTATGTTAGGACATGGTACAAACCATGCAACTATTTCTGCTTTAGGTAGATCATTAGTTATTCCTGCAGGAAGTTATATCGGAGTATTCTCTGATGGAACATCTGGCGTAGGAGCAATTACACTTACCTCAGCATCTGGCGTAATCTTGGCAACAGAAAAGGTAACATTCTATGGCGACATTGCTAAAGTTGTTACAACTGTCAAGAAGCCAACAATTGCTTTAGGTTCTAATGCAGATGCAATTTCTGCCGTAGCATATGATGCTGCTGGCGTAGTTGTAGGAGCAGGAACATTAACAGCAACATCAGCAGACTTAACAGTAATCAGCAATTCGGCAACAACTGCTTCTATCTCTAATGGTGAAGCATTGTTTTCTTTGGCTGGTGTTAAAACTGGTTCAGCAGGTGTAGTAGTAAAGAGTGGAACAATCTCTGCAGACACAGTAACTGTGCGTGTAGAGGCTGCAGTTGCTTCTATTAAGTTGGCTTTTGATAAAGCAAACTACGTAGCAGGAGAGCAAGCCACAATTACTCTTTCACCAGTTGATGCAACAGGTGCAGTATTGTCTGGAAAGACATATGCTAACCTACTTGCTTCTACAGGAATTACTACAAGTTATTCCTTTGGTGGATCAAGCGACACAATTACTGCAACATCTATTACAACTGACGCAAATGGTGTAAAGACTTACAAAGTTTTCATGCCATTATCTGCAGGTGCAGTTACTATCAGTGCAACTGGTGGAACTGATTTGCCAGCAGCAGGTCAAGTAAAAGTGTCTGCAACTGCAACAGTAACCGATTCAGCATCACAAGCACTTGCTGCAGTGGCTGCATTGGCTGTAACCGTTGCACAACTTAAGACATTAATTACAACCTTAACTAATCTTGTATTAAAGATTCAGAAAAAGGTTAAGGCTTAACAACTCCTTATAAAAATTGAGGGTAGATTAATTTCTACCCTCTTTTTTATTGAATAAAAATGGTATAATTACTAATATAATTACACATAGGAGACCACCACTCAATTGACCAATCTCAAACGAAGACTAATATTAGCCTTTGGGGTGGGACTGTGCTTAACAATTTTTGGAATAATGGCTCCTGATCGTGCTCATGCTACAGAAAATCAAGAACAAGTTGTTATTAGCCCTGCTCAACAAGCAGTTAATACAGCCCTTGCAACAGCCACTACAGAGGTCCAGCAGGCTATTGCAGCCACGGATACTGCCACAGCCACTATAGCAGTAGCAGTTGCTGAAAGGGTAGAGGCTCAGGAAGCAGTAGAAACATTGACTGCAACAGTTTCGGTAGCACAATCAAATGTAGCCTTAGTAGACACAGCCACAGCAACAATCAGTGCTATAAATTTATCTGTTACACCAATAGATCAAAGTTCGCAAGTAGTTCAAGATGCTAAAGATACTATTGTTACAGCCCAAACCTCTATAAATAATATTGATACTTCAACAGCACAGGTTCAAATATCTGAGGCTATTACAGCAAAAACTGAAGCAGCAACAGCACAAACAACTGCTCAAACAGAATTAACTCAAGCCAACATTGCAATTGATAATGCTCAAACAGCAGTCAATAATTTACAAGCAACTATTGGAACTAGCACTAACGTTTTGGCTGGAGTTGATGATGCTGGCATAAGAATGAATCTTCCATTTAGTTTATTAATGGGCGGAACTCTTTATAATAATGTTTATGTAGGATCTAATGCAACAATTACATTTGGTGTGGATGAAGGATGGATTTATTATCAAACTCCAAATGCTCCATCAGTTTCTATTGCTGGATGGGACTGGACAACTTGGAGTACAGGAACAGGAATTACATACGCAACAACTGGATCAAGTCTAGATATTGCTTGGGATTTAAGACCATTTCCACAACAAGATGCATCAACACAAATGGTTCAAATTAGATTTAATGCTGATGTTAATCCAAATAATGGTGCTTGGATGGCAAATGTAACTGCAGTCGGACCAATACCAGATCAGGCAAGATTTAATGTTAGAGAAACAACTAATGGAGATATTACTCCTATTGTAGATACAAATGTGGGATCAGGATTTTCTGGACAAATAAGTCAAGGTCCTGCATTTACTCCAATTGTAGACACTAGTACAGCAACTGTACAAGCAGCAGTAGATGCAGCAAATGCTGCCATTACACAATTAAATCAAAGTCTTACTCCAGTAGTTTCTCAAAATACTATAAACACATCAGCAATAAATGCTATTAATACAACTTCATTGACAAATGCTTTAAATTCAACGGTATCTACTAAAACAAATTTACAAACACAATTAAATACAAATGCTCAAGAATTAATTACAGCAATTAATAGTCATATTCCTACTCCAGCACCAGTGTTATCAGAACCAGTAATTGAAGGAACAACAGTTGTTATTGCACCAGAACTACCAGAAGGGTACACAGCAAACACTTGGTTTTATCAAGTAATAACAGATGACCCAGATGCAGAAAACCCATATGAGGGTGGCACCTATAATACAGACGGCGCTCCAGAGTCTATTGAACTAACTGGTTTAACAGAAGGCACTACTTATACTATTAGAATTGCTAACTGGTCTGGACCTGTAAGTGAGTATACAGAGGTTGTTGTTTCTATACCCGCAGAAGAAGTTGTTGTGTCTCCAGCACCAGAGCCAGTATTTATCTATGCTCCTGAACAAAACTTACCAGACTTAACCACTCCGACTGAAGAGGAAAGTACAGAGATAGAAGAAACTCCTGTGGAAGAGACTCCTGCTGAAGAAGTGCCTTCCGAAGAAACTGAATCTCCTGAAACGGATACACCTGAATCTGATGAATCTTCATCCAGCGATGAACTAGAAAATATTCTTGAAGAAAGTCAGGATTCTTTTGAAGAAATTGCACAAGATAATGATACCTTATCCGTAGAAGAAGTTCAAGATATAGTTAGTGATTTAGTTTCAGATAGTGGTTTAGGTGCTTCTGAAGTTACCGAAGTTTTAGAGGCAATTGCTAATGGTGGAGAAGTATCTGAAGAAATTGCTGCAGAAGTTTCATCTACATTATCGGAAGGTGGATTAACAGAATCAGAGGCAGAATTTATTACAGAAATGTTATCAGCAGATGGAGAAATAACAACTGCAGAAGTTGTAAATTTATCAGAGGCATTATCTGAAGATGGTAAGTTTACTTTAGTAGAAAAAGATTTAGTTGCAGATGTTTTAGTAACATCAGCAGAAGGTGCTCCAGTTGAAGCAGGAGCCATAGAGGCGGCGGGACTTGAATATCGTGACCTTCCACCATTAATTCCAGTAGAGGTAAGAGAAGATGCTAGTGGTAACCCTGTGGTTATTACTGCAGAAGTGGCTTCAGCATTGCTTGTATTAGAAAGTCCAGCAGCATTATTAGATGCGGTTGCTACTTGTTTTAATCCAGATGAAGCAATTGAAGGTTTGACAGAAGAGCAAAAATGTGAATTAGGCAAAGCACTACTTAGCATGGGTGCTGATATGTCTATTCCAGAACGTGAAAAAGCAGAAGATATTGTGGTTGTAACAATTATTGCTGGTCAATTAATTGTTGCTACTGCACCTAGAAGAAGGAGATAAAATGAATAAGTTAAAGCAATGGGGTATGGCAATCCTCAATGAAAACTTTACATTTCTTGGCTTCTTTGTAGCATGGGTGGTTTTAGAGGGTAGCGCAAAGACGGTAGTAGGGTATGTAACCCTAGCATCAGTAGCCATATGGTTTGCAACCATAGGGATTCGTAAAGAAGACGAATAAGTTTGATATAATGGGAGTATGTCAAAACTACGCATACTCCTACTATCAAGCATCCTAGCATTAGGATTGTCTGGCTGTGGATATGATGGTCATTATAGATATCCATGCCAAGACCCAGTAAACTGGGAATCAGCAGAATGCAAACCACCAATTTGTACTGCTAACGGGGCATGTCCAGAAGATTTAACAAAATAATAAAAGGGGGATAAAAAGATAATGGAAATGCTTGATAAGAAAATTATATATCTTTACGAAAAAACACAAGATAGTTCTCATAGTGGAAGAAGTCTTTTTGATCATTTAGTAGGCACATCTAATATAATTAAAAAACTTTATCCAACAAAGCAATATCTCATAGATGCTGGACTTTTTCACTCAATATATGGAACTTACTATTATAATGCTAATTTAGAAATTTCAAGGTCAGAAGTTAAGTCTTTAATAGGAGAAAAAGCAGAAAACCTAGTATATATTTTTTGTACTACAGAAAATAGAACAGAAAAAATTTTACAAAACCAATTTAGCAAAAATATTCAAAGAGATCTTTATGTTTTAGAATATGCTAATCTTTTAGAACAAGGTTCAGACATTAATATAATTAATAAAATAAAAAACAATCTTACTAAAACATGTCAAAAACAAATTGAATTTTATTCCAAAGAAGCAAAGGAGAAAATAAATGGCTAAAGAAAGATTAACTCCTCAAGAGTTAGATGCAAGACTTAAGTTTATCTTAGGTATCACACTAGGATCAATTTTATTTATAACTGCAACAGGCATCATGTATGCCCTTATATTTGTTACACAGCCAATTACAGGACAATCAGAAAACGATAAAATGTTTTTTAATGTTCTTGGTAGCGTAGCAACATTTATTACAGGAACACTTGCTGGTTTATTAATTGGCTCATCTGGTGCTAAAGATGTTATGGCAGCACAGATTGCAAACAAAGAAGTTGATGCTAAAAATACAATGGCAGATAAAAAATTAGAGTCAGAAATTGATGAAGCAAAAGCACGTAGACTTTCTAAGCCAGATGGTGCAATGCCAGAAGAACAACCAGTTGATACCGATTGGGATAAATAAAAATGGCAGCACAAGGCACAGCAGAAAGATTTATTGAAGTTGCTACAGCAGAAATTGGTACTATAGAGGGTCCAAAAGATAATGAAACCAAGTATGGTAAATTTACTAAGGCAGATTTTCAGCCTTGGTGTGGATCATTTGTTAACTGGTGTGCTAATGAAGCAGGAGTAAAAATTCCTAATACTGTTTTTACCCCAGGTGGTGCAGCAGCATTTAAAAAAGCAGGTAATTGGATTGATGGAGATGTAGCAGATCCAGAACTAGGAGATGTTGCATACTTTGATTTTCCATCTGATGGAGTAGATAGAATTTCTCACGTAGGTATTGTCGTTGCTGATAATGGCGACGGTACTGTATGGTGCATAGAAGGCAATACTTCTGGAGATCCTAAAGGTAGCCAACGTAATGGTGGAGAGGTTTGTAAAAAACTTCGTGCCTTTAAAAAAAATAAAAAAGGCATTATGGTTTCTATTGTAGGGTTTGGTAGACCTAAGTTTGGCTCTGCCCCTGCGGGTACTGCTAAAAAGGCTGCTGCCAAGCCTAAAACATGCTCAGCATGTGGTCAAACCATCAAATAAAGGTCTTTGACTAAGTAAAAAGGGTTTGGTATACTTAAATGTATACTCTGAGGGGATTTTTATATGACAGTCTTGGCTGTAGTTCGTCATGAAAATAAAATATATATGGCTGGTGATCGTGGTGCTTCCGATGATAATACAATACTTTCTTTAACAGCCCCAAAAGTTTGGAAACTTGGCCCATATTTGCTTGGATATGCAGGGGCATTGGATGGAGAACGAATTAGATATAACTTTAATCCATACGTTCCAGATATAAAAGACGTGGATAAGTTTATGCAAACTAAATTTATTAAACAATTAAGAAATTTTTACAGTGATTGGTGGGTTGATACTGGCAAAGAGGCTGACCTTGGTTTAATTATTTGTATTAAAGGACAAATATATGAGCATAATGCAGTTGATATGTCTTTATCTAAATATAATTTAGATTATTTGGCAATGGGTTCTGGGGCTGAGTATGCCTATGGTTATTTAAATGCTACAGAAAAATCTAAAGACCCTCGCAAAAGAGTGGTTGGAGCAGTAAATGCTGCCATTAAATTTAGCCCATCCTGTATGGGGCCTATTGACGTGGTAAGTATATAATTAATTAAATGATAATTAATCAAGATGATGGGCTTGTTGTTCCAGATAAAACAATTGCATTTTTCCCAATTGTAGCAGAAGATGGATTAAAACAATTTGATTTAAAAGACATAAACTTATTTTTAAATCCGTTAAATATAAATCATCAAAGAAGTTGGTTTAATCCCTTTTTTTATAAATGTTTGCCATTAGCAATTGGAAATATGCAGGGTTTTATTTTTAGTTTACCATATAAAATTAGTGTTTTTTGGAATGGTGGAAATTTTCCAGAAGATATATCCATAAAATATTTTGAAGATTTTGAAAAATATAAAAATATTAATTTTATTTATCCAAAATCAGAATTTGGAAATGGAATTTTAACATTACATTTTCCATTAACTTTAAAAACACCGCCAGGGATTAATTTAATGACAATTGCTCCACCAAACTTTCCATTAGTTGGATTAAGCCCTATGACTGGAGTTGTAGAGTCTGATAATCTTAGGTTTTCTTTTACATTAAACATAAAAATAGATTTGCCAAACATAGAACTAGTTATTGATAAGAATACGCCATTGGTTGGATTATTACCAATACCAAGATATTTTTGTGATTCTTTTGAATTAAAAAATGCTTATGATATTTTTGATAAAAATATAGTAGAAGAAGAAATTAATGTAGCCAACCAACATGCCGATTTTAGAACACATTCACAGAATGATAAGTTTAAACCAGATAGAATATACTATCTTGGAAAAGATATTAAAGGAAATAAATTTAAAGACCATCAATTACCTAAAAAAAAGAAAAGTTGACTTTTATAGTTAACTACAGTATAATTTATATATGGCAAATTTTGATGACATATTAAAAGACATTCAAAGTGAGGCATCAAATCTTGACGAGTTTGAGATTTGGCTAACTAATGGAATTGAGCGGGGCTGGGTAACAGAACCGTTCTGCAATACTCATGAGGGAGATCCCTATATGAGTGACGAAGAGGCACAAGAGTGGGAAGAGGGCGGAGACCCTTGTCAGGTAGTAATTAAAATAAAAAACAACTAATAAAGGGGTAAGATGAAAAAAAATATTAAAAGTATAAGTTTTATTTCAGCAGCAATATTGTTATTTAGTATTTCTCCAGCAGTTGCTGATCCAACATATGCTGTTCTTGATGCAAATGGAAATGTTAAAAATATAATTGTTTGTGGAGAAGCATGTGCCAGTGGTACATTTGGTGGAGATAGGGTGGTTTTACAGGTAGCAGCAGACCCAACTACTAATGCCAATCGTGGCGGTATTTGGAATGGTCCAGGAACAACAACGTATAATGATAATACTGCTACATTTACCGTAAATAGACCTATCACAATTACACAAACTGAAGAGAGTGTTGTTTCAGAAGATGAAAATGAAGAACCTGTAACTTTAGCAGGTACTATTTTTGGCAGCACATATACATTTACTTATGGCGATACATTAGGAACTGATTGGGTTATAAACGGATTTAGAGATATGGGTAAAATAGAAAAACCTGCTGATTTAAGTCAAAAGACTAAAGCAGAAATATCTGCTACTACAAAATCAAAAACAGAATCAGCATCTTTTGATGAAAGAAAGACAGCAGCGGAAGTATCATATAGTGTTGCATTACAAAATCTTAGTTTATTACGAGCAAAGATTGACAGACTGTTAGTACTTATTGATAATTGGGTAAAAAAGTAATAATTTAGTGTTGCGGAAGTAACTCAACGGTAGAGTACTACCTTGCCAAGGTAGATGTTGCGGGTTCAAATCCCGTCTTCCGCTCCACGCCCTCATCGTCTAGTGGTTAGGACATCACCCTTTCACGGTGGTAACAGGGGTTCAATTCCCCTTGGGGGTACAATATGTTACAATAAAATAAAGGAGAAAAAATGGCAATAACTATTTATTGGGCTTGTATTGAAGATGAGTGGATAAAAGCAGTTGAGCCAGAAAAAGTAAGTAAAAGATTTTATTCTATGGGCATTAAAGATGACAATAGATCATCTCCAATAGCAATTAATCACTGTCCTGTTTTTAATGGATCATTGACAAATACTTATGCAGTAAAATCAATATATGATTATTCTTTTAAAGTTGAAAACGGCCAATGTGTTTCATCAGACCATGACCAAAAATTTTTTGATGAACATGTTTTTATAAGATTGCTTGAAAAAAAATTTTTTTCTTTTAATGTAAGATATATTTTTTTTACAGAAGAAGATGATTTAAATATGAGTGCTTATCAGTATCCATTTTTTGAAGATAATGAAATTACTAAAAGATGTATGATAATTCCTGGAGATTTTAATATAGGAAAATATTTTCGTAATTTAGAATTTCCATTTATTTTAAAAAAAGAGTATGATGAATTTATAGTTAATAATGAAGATGTTTTATATTATTTAAAATTTCATACTGAAGAAAAAATAAAATTTAAACAATTTAGATATAATGAAAATTTAAAACAAATGCTAGCAGATGTTAGAAAGGCAAATAGCGGTAATAAAAGGGGGGCAAGTATGCAAGTATACTACAATAAATTTAAAGGAAAAAAATATATTTTAAATCAAATTAAACAAAACTTAATAGACTAGCATATGGTATAATAATATTGTACCTGCCAAATGGGGGTACAAAAAATGAAACTCGCTGAAAAGGAGAACATAACATGGTAAGTTCATTGACATTGGATCTTTTTAAGGATCCATTTTTTATTGGTTTCAACAGAGAGTTGGACCGTTTAAATGCAATACATAACCTAGCAACTCGTCAGGCATATCCGCCATATGACATTATTAAATTAAACGAAGATAAATATAAATTATCTTTAGCAGTTGCTGGATTCTCTAAAGATGACATTAATGTATCTGTAGATAATGGAACATTAATCATTAGGGGAGAACTTGTTGAAGCAACAGATGCAGAAGTTGTTCATAAAGGCATTGCTGGTAGAAAATTTACCCGCACATTTGCACTTGGTGAATATATGGAAGTAACTGGTGCCGAAATGAAAGATGGTATGTTATATATTGACATTGATCGCATTATTCCAGAGGATAAAAAGCCAAAAGAAATTGCAATCAAAGTTGCAAAAAAGTAACTAACGTTGTATAATATATATAAGACCTGAGCATGTCCATAAACTGCTCACTACTTATTAAAAGAAAGGAGTAACTAAATGCCAAGATATGACTATAAGTGTTCTGTTTGTTCTGGACAAGTTGAATTTGAAAAAACAATTAATGAAGATAAATATCCAGTCTGTTGTAATCAATCAATGCAAAGGCTTTGGAGTGCTCCTGCTGCAATTTTTAACGGTAGCGGATTTTATTCAACTGACAACAGAAAGTAGATGTATAATAACACTATGACTAGCATTGTTAAAGAACATCCCAGTGTAGTTTCAAAAAAGTATATACTAAATGCTAATGATCGTTGTGATAAGTGTCTAGCACAAGCATTAATTAAAGTAAAAGGTGTTTCTGGAGAGTTAATGTTTTGTGGACACCACTATGAAAAAATAATGAATGACCCTGAGTCACATAATAAAATGATGGCTTTTATGTTAGAGGTTGTTGATGAACGTGAAAAACTAATAGAAAATAGAGCAATTGGAGCAATATAATGTATCAATATTTTGTAAAAGAAGTTAAAAATGTGGTTGATGGAGATACCATTGATGTAATTATTGATTTAGGGTTTGATATTTTGTTTTCTTCCCGTGTTCGTTTAGCGGGTATTGATACACCAGAGTCACGCACAACAGATAAAGTTGAAAAAGCACTTGGTCTTGAATCTAAAGAGTATTTAAAGAAACATCTTAAAGATGCAAAATCTGTTGTTATTAAAACTGAAAAGATGAACTCATCAGAAAAGTATGGTCGCATTTTGGGCTGGTTATATGTTAATGGAGATACAGAATCATTAAATGATAAGATGATTAATGATGGATATGCTTGGGGATATCTTGGAGAAACTAAAGTTAAGGATTTTGAAGTTCTTAAAAAGGCTAGAGCAAAGTCTGGAAAATGAAAACAATACTTTACTTTACTGCAGATTGGTGTCAGCCGTGCAAAAAAGTAAAACCCATCGTTAAAGAATTAAACAGGGACTACGTTCCTGGAATTTTTCAAATGGTTGATGTTGATATAGAAAATGAAATGGCTAAAAATTTTGAAATTAAATCTGTTCCAACATTTGTTTTATTAAAAGAAGGTAAGGAAATAAATCGTACCACTGGTGTAAAAACAAGGGAAGAATTGGAAAATTTTATTAATTATGAAAAAACTATTCAAGAGAATATTTAATCCAGATGGGAAAAGCATGACTTCAGATGAAAATGAAATGATTGAAAAATTAATTCTTGAAGGTGGTCTAGAGGTTGCTGGTATTGACTCTGAAGATGGGTCATTGCTATATTCATTTACTCCTAAAATTAAACAGTTAATGCCAGAATTATATGATGACCACATGAATGCTGTAAACGCTGAGATATTGTCTTTGTGGGAAAGAGGGTATGTAGACATAGACTTTTTATCTAAAGATCCAGTAGTTACATTAGCATTAAAATCATTTGATAAAACAGAAATGTCTAAGTTAACCAAGCGTGAAAAATGGTCTATTGAAGAACTTAAAAGGCTGTCTGGCAAGCATCCAAACAACTAAACCCTGATATAATAGTAAAATGCCATATCGTGTAGGTGCTAAAGGTTCATACGGTTGTTCTGGCTACCCTGCTTTAAAAGAGGGTACCAACGAAGTTATGGGCTGTCACAAAACACGAGGACAGGCAGCAGCACAAATTTATGCAATTAATAGATCAGAGGGGAACATAGGTAAAAGCATGGTTAAAGAAGGCGACATGGTAATGGCACCAAATGACGACGAAGTTTATGTTGGTCGTGTTGTTCATGTAATGACAGAAGGAATGCTAGGTTTTCCTGGATCAGAATATGCACTTGCAGCATCCGCTACAGAACCTGCAGTATTAATTCAACTTTTTGAAATGGAAGAAGGCGGATTAGAAGAAACAGAATATTTTATTGGTAAAAAAGCATCTGAAGTTATGGCAATGCCATCTCTTGAATCTAATGTTGGTATGGATAAATCTATGGACAATAATGATAAAGAAGATGATTCATACGAGTCTGATAATGAGGATGAAGATAAATGGGACAACATGACAAAAGCATGTTGGGTTGGATATGAGCAACGTGGTATGAAAGAAAAAGACGGACGTATGGTTCCTAATTGTGTTCCAGTAAGTAAGTCAAATGAAATTGATAAAGCAAAAAAACCAAACTATGATGAATTTATTAAGCCACGTAAAGGTGAGCCAGCAAATGCTAGACTTTATGCACGTATTATTCAAGAAGCAAAAGATAAATTTGATGTGTATCCATCTGCAGTTGCTAATTCTTGGGTAGTTCAAGAATATAAACGTCGTGGCGGAACTTATAAATCAGAAAAACGTGATTATTCTACAGCGTCCCGTGAAAGAATGGCAGAATCTGGAAATGCAATGCCTGATGGATCATTCCCAATCTCAAATCGTGCAGACCTTATGAATGCAATTCGTTCTGTCGGTCGTGCAAAAGATTATGAAAAAGCAAAAGCACATATTGTTCGTCGTGCAAAAGAATTAAATGCAACAGATATGTTGCCAGAAGATTGGAACAATATGGCTCGTAAAGGTATGACTAGTTGGGGCGGATCTATATTTGATTTAAATCCGTTTAAAAAATAATGTCTAAAAAATCTTCAGGTTCATATTTTAAAGATCATGGTTTTAATCCATTACAAATTAAAGATGGAAGAATAGTCCGTTTAAGAAAAGACGGTAGAATAAAAGCAGATCTTGGTCCATATAGACCAGGAAAAAATAAAATAAGGGTGGTAGCAAGTGGCCAATAAAGAACAAAAGGGTAATACCAATAAAAAGAAAGAGCCAAAGATGACTCTTAAAGAAAAACGTATTGAAAAACAAAAAAAGAAAGACGGTAAAAAATGAGCATGTTTTATTTTTGGCACTCACTAGTAATAGGTTTATTAATGATTGGATCATTTTTTTGGGGTAAGTCATATGAAAAAAATAAGGTAAGACAAGATGGCTGATACATATACACCAAATGCTGGCATGAAGGCTGCTGCTCGTCGTGCTTTAAAATGGAAAGAAGACGGTAAAGCAACAGGTGCTGGGACTCCAGTAGGTTGGGGTAGAGCAACAGATATTGTAAATGGATCAGCAATGTCTCTTAGTACTGTTAAAAGAATGTTCTCTTTCTTTTCCCGTCACGAAGTAGATAAAAAGGGAAAAGGTTTTTACGATGGTCCAGAGTTCCCATCTAATGGAAGAATTATGTGGGATGCTTGGGGTGGAGATGCAGGATTTGCATGGAGTCGTGCTATTGTTGAAAGAGAAAAGAAACAAGTAGAAAAGGTTTGGCAGGGAACTGCATTTGATCTAAAAAAATAAAGGGGGAAATGTGGATAATTTAGAAAAAAATGAGTTAATTCAATTAATAGGATTTTATAAACAAAAACTATCTGATACAGAGTTAGATTCATTAAAGTTACAACTTGAGATTAATAAACTTAATTCTATGATTTTAGGTTTAACAAAAGAATCAACAAAAAAATCTAAATAGTATGGAATATTTATTAGTTATAGGCTTGACATTGATTGTCTCTTGGTCTATAATTAAGATATCAAATAAAAAAAGAATAACATTTTTAAAAAAAATTAAATATAAACAAAGTGACATATATGAAATGATTAAAGATGTTGTTCCAAAACAAAAATTTGATAAGCCTAGACTTATTACGCAATCTGAAAAACATATTCAAAAAAATATGTTAAAGGTAGTAATAACCGAAGGCAAGGCATATTGGATATTGGATAACATTTTTTATACTGCTGATGCTATTAATGGCAGAGTAGATGAAAACACAATAAAACAATTAAATTTTGAAAATATGTCAAAAACAGAGTTAGACAAAATGTTATCAATACTTGATGACTTAAAGCAAGGGGTAAGACCAAATGATAGTGGCAGTGCAGGGAACAAAAGAGTTTAATGATTATAGCGTATTTTTACGTGCTATGAGCGTTGCTTTGTCTGGAATGAAAAATGGAGATAATGACTTCATTATTTATTCTGCTGGACCATTAAAAATTAATAATTTTGTTTCAGAATTTTGCAATTTGTCAGAACGTGGGATGAAAGCAAGAGGCAAAAAAATTAAATTCTATAATGCTGCTCCTGCATGGTTAAATGAAAATATAAATCAAATTAATTACTTTGTTTTTTTAAGTCGTCCAAAAGAACTAAAATCAAAATTGGTTTTAACTGCAGAAGCAAATAATATTGACGTCGGTCTTTTTAGATATTAGGAGAAAAATGATAATTAAAAGTTTAAATACAATGGAAAAAATTGTAAATAAAAACAAAAACTTATTTTGGAGTGGTTGGGATGTCGTTGATTTAAAAGAATCTGATATAGCAAGAACCTCTCCTTTAGGAATTAGAGTAAAAGATAAGTGGTATTTGCATAGAATTTATAAACCTACCCGTATTGGTTGGAATATACCAAATAAATATGGAGATAAAAATGAAAAATAAAATATTGTTTGTTCCAATATCAATAGATTTAAACAATAGTTTTAATTTAGAAAAGCCAAAACCAGCAAAAAATTTTTTACCAATTTGGTGGAAAGAACAAGAATTAACTTTAAAAAATGAAAATAAAGAAGATTTTATACCACCCCAAATATCTTTTAAAGGCTGTATGCCATTTTTAGATTCTTTAACTACTGGATATATGCTATCTACACATCAAGATATTTACGTGTCAAAACAAAATAATATACATTTTTTTAATTGGAACGTTGGACCAGATCCAATAGCAGTAAGGGATAATGGAAAAGTTTTAAGTACACTACCAACTCCAGATGGTTGCAGTGAAGTGCATTATGCTTGGAGAGGAAATTTTGGAATACTTCTCCCAAAAGGATATAGCATGCTAATTACTCATCCACTTAATAGAAATGATTTACCCTTTATTTCAAGTAGTGGAATTGTTGACGAAGGTGTTCCATGGCCTGGACAATTTTCATTTTGGATAAAAAAAGATTTTACTGGTTTAATTCCACAAGGAACTCCTATAGCACAAATAATACCATTTAAAAGAGAAAATTGGGATTCTGAATTAAGGGTAGATTTAATTAAAGAAGCACAAAATAAAAGTATGGAAAAAAATAAATATTTTTTTGGATTTTATAAAAAATTTATAAGACAAGAAAAGAAATTTAAATAATGAAGCAACATTTATGGAAAGATCAGGCTGTATGTTTAGGCCTTGATACAAATATTTATTTTGATAAATATGAAGACGAAGAAAATTCTAGGTATAATGTTGACGCACTTTGCAAACAATGTCCAGTAAAAAAAATATGTTTTGCCAACGGAATTTCTGGAAAAGAGTGGGGTGTTTGGGGTGGCGTATACTTAGAAGGTGGAGAAATTTCAAAAGAATTTAATAAACATAAAACTAAAAAAGACTGGTCTGAAACTTGGCAGTCATTAACAATGGAATAAAATTATGGCTAACGACAACTTTTATAGTGATTTAAACACATTTTTTGAATCAACAAATGTTGATTTTATGAATCATGGGTACTACCCATCATATAATTTTATAAAAAAAGAAGATCAAGATTTTAAAAATCAACTTAGTCTTTATTTATCTTTATTTGATAATTTAAAATTTACAAATAAAAACATACTTGAGGTTGGTTGCGGTAGAGGTGGTGGAATAAAAGGTTTAAATAAATACTTTAATTTTACAGAAATTTATGCTTGTGATTTAAATAAAAAAAATATAGAGTATTGTAATAAAAATAATAAAAATATTAATTTTAAAGTTTCAAATGCAGAAAGTTTAGACTACGAAGATAATTATTTTGATATAGTCGTCAGTGTAGAATCTTCTCATTGCTATCAAAATTTTCCATTGTTTTTTTATGAGGTAAAAAGAATTTTAAAACCAAATGGTATTTTTCTTTATACTGATAATGGCCCAGCAATTCATGCTTTTCCTGATTTTTTTCATTTATTTAAAAATATTATTCGTACAGATATTACAAAAAATGTTGCAAGTGCTTGTAAAGAAGATATGGAAAATTTTAAAAATCTTAAAATTAAACAAGATGTAAAAGAATGGCTTATAAATATTGCAGAAACTAAATATTATACAAAGTATAGTTTGTTTAAAAATCAATATATTAAATATGTTTGTTCTGATAATGATAATTGGTTTAATAAATAATGTATACAGATTTAATGAGATATGCCGTTCATTCTATACCTGCGCCAAAAGGTTTTGGAGTGCAGATTATTGACAACGATCATTTTCTTACGGTAAAATTAGATGAAAAAAAGTTTTTACATATGGGGCACGATGATAAAATATCAGCACTTCAATATGTTGTAAAACTTAAAAAAGCACTAGAAGATTGTGGAGCAATTGTTTTGATAACTAGAGAGGCAATTAAATGATTAAACAATTAATTAAAATTATTATATGTAAAATTAAAGATCATGTATTAATTACTGCTGGAGCATGCCCATATACTGGGAAAAGTTATAACGCCTGTATAAGATGTGGAACAATGATAACAATATGAAAAAGAAAACAAAAATATTAATACTAATAATCTTATCTTTGTTAACTGCCATGACACTTTGGGTAGCATCCAATTTAAAAAAAATATCTGAATTAAACATTTTTGATATAGAAGAAAATTAATGCAAACCTTCCTACCTTATAAAGATTATGATCAGTGTGCAGAAATATTAGATAATAAAAGATTAAATAAACAGATATTAGAAGCCTATCAGATACTCAAGGTTTTGTCTGGTAAATCCCCATCAGGGGCTTGGCGCAATCATCCAGCGGTATTGATGTGGAAAAATGCAGAGCATTCATTACGCACATACGCTAAAGCCATGATTAAAGAGGCTAAGGCAAGGGGTATAAGGACAGATAAGAACGAAGCCAATATAGAGGCTCTAGAGGCTGTTTGTGGGCAGATTTGGGGTACTGATAAGCCAGTCTGGAACAAGCCCTCTCACATAGACCGTGTAAATATCACTCATAGGGCTAACTTATACCGTAAAGATCCTATCTATTATGCTGAGTTTTACAAAGACATTAAAAATGAACACAACAAACCTTGTTGCGATAAATGTTTATATTATTGGGCAACCCATGCCATTAGAGATGGAGTACAATAGTTAGTATGGAAATGATGTTTATAATATTTTTTGCTACCCTCTCATTTTCTTTTGGCATAGCCTATTGGTCAGTATTTGATAAGTTAAAAAAATCAAACATTTTACTTGCAGAACTTTTTATAAAAAATAGAGCACTAGAGGAAATTGCTTCTCAAGTTAAAAATAATATAACACTTTCAGATGATGCAATACATAAAGAAAATTTTATAAAATTTCTTTCTGATTCTAGAGATTGGGCTTTTGAATATATTGAAACATCACAAAAAACTATTAAAGAAGTATCAGAAGAACTTAAAAGTAAAGGTTTGAATGGGTATTCTGAAAAACTTTTAGCACTTTTGCCACCAGCAGTAGGAGATAAATAGCATGAGAGATGTTTTATTATCAACATTAACAGGTTTTGGATGCGGTGCCGTGTTTGCTGCATTCAAATTGCCAGTACCAGCACCACCAGTTTTTGCGGGAGTCGCAGGAATTATTGGGCTGTGGATTGGTTTTACAATACTAACACAAATTATATCCTAGGAGGAATAATGAATAACTTACTAAATGATAAGACAAAGGCAATGCTAGCATCATACGGACGATCTGTTCTTGGTTCAGTAATTGCACTTTATATGGCTGGCGTAACAGATCCAAAAGATTTATGGGCTGCATTAGTTGCTGCTCTAGCGCCCGTCGCATTAAGAGCGCTTAATCCTAATGACAAGGCGTTTGGCGTATTGCCAGACACTGGTGCTGTTTCAGATGCACTTAGCAAGATTGTACCTGCTAAAAAGGCTCCAGCAAAAAAGGCTGCTAAGAAAAAGTAGTTTGTTTTTAATAAGGAGGGCAAACTTAAAAACTTGCCCTCTTTATTTTTTATAACTGGGTAATTATGGACTTTGTATACATATGTAAAGAAGGCGTTAACGAAGAGTTAAAGTATTCTATTAGATCTGTCGTTGAAAGTTTTCCAGACTCAAATATATGGGTTGTTGGTGGTAAGCCTGATTGGTACATAGGAAACTATATTGAGGTTCATCAGGTATATACTAAGTATAAAAATGCTGTAGAGAATTTAAAAATGATCTGTTCTTCACCACAAATATCTAATGAATTTGTTTTGATGAATGACGATTTTTATATTATTAAAAAAATAGATAGCATAAACACTTTTCATGGCGGATATCTATTAAATAAAATAAACTTATATCAAAAACTAAATGGTAATTCTAACTATACTAGAAAACTTAATGCCACATACAAAAGATTAAAAGCCATTGGAATTGATGATCCACTAGACTATGAACTGCACGTACCTATGATTATGGAGAAACAAAAATTGCAAGATGTGTTAGATAAAAATGACCAGTTTTTATGGAGATCCATGTATGGAAATATATTTAAGGTTGGTGGGTCAGAGATGCAAGATGTTAAGGTTTATACTAGAGGTCCTTTAGTTTTTAAGTCTTATAATTTAGATATAGATAATCACACATATTTATCTAGCGCAGATAGTTCTTTTGATATTATTTGGAATAACATACTTAAGATTCAGTTTAAACAAAAAACTAAATTTGAGAGATAAGTTCTAAATATTTTTCTTTTAAAATAACTGGAGAAAAGTTTGCAACTCCAATATTATATGCTTGTTCTTTATAAGATACCTTATCTTTAATATTAATATAGTCATCAATTGTTTTTGCTAAAGCCATCGGATCTGCTTCAAACAATTCAAGTCTAACCTTAGTTCTAATTGTTCCGATTGAATCGCTTTTGACCAACCACTCTGAAGGTAAAATATAATTATTGGGAGATATGTTAGTCATAAAAACTGGCAGGGCACTTAATAGGGCTTCATTCATTGGCAAACATAATCCAGCATAGCGTCTTGGCAATACCATAGCGTCAAAACTATTATACATATCTTCCCTATTGTCTGGATTGCCTACTTCAATCTTAAGCCTTGAATCCTTAATATTTGTCTCTATTTCACTTTGACTTCTAATTACTAACTCATAATCTGCTTTAGAATACTTAAGCATATTAATTACAGTCTCAGTACCGTTTCTATCTTTTGCTGCTTTTTTACCAGCAATGTGTAATATTCTGTTATGTGATTTAGATAAATTGTTTTCTTTTACTTTACTAAATAATTCCTCATTTGTTGGTGGTGGAAGATGGATAACTTTGGTTTGACCACCAAACATTTTTTTTATATGTTCAATTTGCCATACACTTGGAGATAAAAGTACTGTTGGTAGTGGTAGATTAGGGTTTGATAAATGACCAAATAGTTCATAGTTATATTGAAGTATGGTTTTTACATTTCTTTTGTTTGCAAAATTTATAAAGTTTTGATCATAAAATGTTTCACAACTTAATACAACATCTACATCCCCTAAAAACATTTTAATCTGTTGAATAGATGGAAAACCATTACTTCTAATGCAACTATATTTTTCATACCATTCTGGATGCTGCTTATTTTTATTAAATGATGTAGAGTCAATTAAAAGAATCTTATCTGGATTAAGCATATTAACCAATTCTTTAGTCTGATTGCCAAGTCCAGTATTGTCAGATCTTGCTATAATTCCCAGTCTCACTCTATTGACCTTAAAATATCTTTATCATCTTTAAATAACTCAGACTGACTTAATATTTTTTTTGCATCTTCAATACTCGTATATGACCAAAACTCATCATCTTGGGTAAACTTTCTAGTGCTTTGTCTTCCATCTAAATGTAAAACCCTGCTTACGTTTTGACCATTATCTGGGTAATAAATAAACATCTTATGCGCTTCCCAGTTTCTAATTTTAAAAACATATGGAGTATCTACAATTCTTTCTTCGTTTGGCAAGTACTCACAATCAGTTTGAGCCTTTCCATAAAACTCATCTTCAATATAATTTCTTTCACCAATATTTGGCAAAATAATATTCTTATAGTAACTAGTAAAACTTAAATGTGGATTTTGACTCCACTGAACAGTCTTTATAAAGATATCTTCTTGACCACACATCATATGAACATGTTCTTGTGGCATCTCTTCTCTTAAATAAAACCTTATTGTGTTTGCCTTGTTATATTCAAACATATCCAAACATTTATTCCAGTCAATATCTCTATCGGTTCTTAATGGTAAATCTCCTTCAATATAAAGAATTAGTGGTGTTTGAACCAAGTTAATAGTTTTTTTCATCATAGTGCTCTGATGGCTATGTTCATCAAATATAATTGGTAATACATTTTTCCATTCGTGTAAGCATTTCCATAAAACTCTATTTTTATATTCGTCATAGTCTTTTTTATAGTTTGATTGCTCTGATCTTATTCCATCTATTTGTAATATTATCTCACTGTCTGGAAAATGAAATCTTGTATTGTTTATAGTTGTTTCTATAACCTTTGTACTGGGATGGCTAGGAATATAAGATGTTGGAACAATAATTGTTACATCAGACTTTTGCATTTACTTGCCTCATAATCTCAATTGATAAATCTCTTTTATATTTTATCCACCAACAGACAGTTTTATGCATATTGCTCATATATGTTTCTAATAAGTTTGGTAATAATTCTGACAGGTGATTCCAGTTTTCAAGAGTTTTTATTGGATGAATATCTCCAAAAACAAAATTATAAAAATCTGGATTTATACCCTTTGAATCTATTCTATCACCTATTGGCAAACAAAGTGTTTCAATTGCCTCATAAAATCTAAAAGAATCTATTACTTCAGCCCCGCTTGGACAAGGAACAATTTTTGATAAACTCATCTTGTCGTAATAATTTTTGGGTTTTAATCCTTCAGCAAATCCATTAGTTGGATTATAAAAAGAATTTTCTATTTGAGGCATAACGTTTGCAAGTTCTTGTCTTCTTTGATGTGTTATTTGACCAGAAAAAAACACATCGTAAGATTTGTTTTGATATTGTGGCAAGTTTTTAGAAAAATGTTGTGGTACACCAAGCGCTAACTTATTATATTTTATATGTTTTTTATGAGGATATTGTACCCAAATCTCAATATTATTATGATTTATTTTATCAACATTGAACGTAGCAGATTCATCTCCAGTGATAAATAGAACTACTCTTTTTATTTTATTTAATTCATTTGATATCTGTTCTTCATAATCAATGTTTTGTGGGCCAGGAATTACGACAAAGGCTTTTTCTATTTCTGGCAGTTCTGTTGTTTTGATTTGTTTAATTTTATTTTTATTAAAGATTTCTTTTAATAATCCATAATCCCATTTGTCGGAAGCACAATCTTCTTCTTTAACAGAATATAAAAATGCTTTTACTTCATTCATTTTTTTGTACCATCCTGCATAAATTCAGAAGAGTCGCAGGCAGCACAACTATCAACCTGAAGATCCCCACTTACAGACATCGTCTTAAAATTATTACCACATTTACATTCAACTTTTACTTCAAAAAAGACTTGTTTGTCTTTTTTAGATTCATTATTTATCCACTGATTGTAATAGTCATTAGTAAAATATTTTAAACCATTTTCTGGATTATTGAAAGGGTAAAAGTAAGAGTTGTATGGGTCTTCATTAGTTGACGGATACCTACCCCATTTTTTATTATAGTATTCTTTTGTTTCTCCCATGTTTGGATCAACACCACCAAGTTTATGGCTATGCCCCATTATTGTATCTTTAATATCAATCTTAACTTTTTTCCATGTAGTTTTTTCTTCTTTTATTTTTTTCCAATGATCATTATAATCTAATAAAAATGCTCTTTGTATTCTCATACTATAATCTAAATCTTCATATCCATATGGCGTAAAGTTTGTATCCCAAAATCCAACCTTATCAATTAATGTTTTATGAAAAGCAATAAAGTGCCATCCAAAAACTCCAAGGGCCTCAATAATTACATAGTCGGTATTTTCTAATATTTCTATAAAGTCTAAGCCACCAGGTTCTCCAAAACGAACTGCAGCACTCATAACTATATACCAGTCTGCATCTTCATCATACATTTTTTGAATTCCTAAATTATGACTTGCAGCAAACCCTATATTGTTTTCAGTATTATCAATTTCAAAAACATTTTCTAACTTACAAGTTTCCATAAGTTCATCTTTAAAAGATTTAATTCTATAAGGAAGACCAACTACATACTTCATTTGTTAAATATATCTTGATTTACCCAAGTTTTTGGAGTTAGGTTATTTTGAATTTCAACTGGTATATTAAAATTAAATGGCCCAGTTCCTCTTTGTTTTACCCATTCAATCATTGATGTTAATATTTCTTTTAATTCATACTTTGTTTCATATCCAAGCAATTTTCTTGCTTTATCAGCAGAACAATGTGCTAATCTTACTTCAGAAGGTCTTGCATCTAAGTAAATTGGATCTAAGTCAAATCCAATAATAGAGGCTATTTCTTTTGCTAACTCATTAATAGTTATAAAATTATCATCTGGACCAATATTAATTACTTCTCCATTGGCGACATCAGAAAAAATAACTTTGTGAAATGGATCAATGATATCTCTCATATCAGAAAAACATCTTTTTTGATTACCATCTCCATAAATAATTGGCTGTTTTCCTTGAAGCATTCTATTAATCATAATGCCAGCAACATTTCTAAATGGATCAGTATAGTTCTGTCCACTACCCACAACATTATGTGGTACAAGAATAACAAACTCCATACCATGAGTTTTTGAAAGATTTTTTAACGTTAATTCAAAAGCATGCTTTGCAATTCCATAAGGATCTTGTGGTTTAGGCGTCATGTTTTCTGTAAATGGCAAGGTATCTTGTGTTCCGTACCTAGCCATGCTTGATGTAAATATAAACTTTTTTACACCAGCCTGAATTGCACAACTTAATACATTCATAGAATTTCCATATGTATTGTCTGTTATAAACTTAGGAGAAAATACAGAAAGACCCTCATGGGCAGTACATGCTGCATGGACTACAACTTCAATATCTTTAAAATCTTCTTTTGTTAAATCATTACAATCTTTTTTTATAAAGTTAATTTCAGATGGAATGTTATCTACATACCCACCAATTAAACTATCAATGCCAGTAATGCTATGATCGGAAAGACTTCTTGCAAGGTTGCTTCCTAAAAGACCAGCGACCCCAGTAATTAATATATTCATGGTTCTCCCCATTTACTCTTATAATATTATAGCATGATAATGTTTATGCTAAAATGGTTAAATGAATGAAATGTTGGTTATAGTGCCATCCAGAGGAAGACCAAAAAATCAGGAAAGATTTTTAGAATATTTTTTTAAAAATTCCGTTATTAGTGATTTATGTTTTGTATTAGATACTGACGATGAGTCTAACTATCCCAGATTTGATAAGGTTATTTATGAACTATTAGAGCCCTTAATGTTAAACGAAAAGTTAAACATTATCTCAAGCAAATATTGTAATGATTATAAATTTATTGCTTTTATAGGAGATGACCACTTGTTAAAAACTTATGCCTGGGATAAAACATTAACTAAACCGTTATTAGATAGGATTGGAATATCCTATGGAAATGATCTTTATAAAAAAGAAGAACTTCCAACATGTGCAGTCTTAAGTTCTAGTATTATTAAACATCTTGGGTATATGGCTCCGCCAGAGTTAAAACATTCATACATTGATAAGTTTTGGCTAGATCTTGGGCTTGCAGTTAATAACTTAAACTATTTTGAAGATGTAGTTTGGGAACACATACATCCAGATAATAAAAAAACAGAAGTTGATGAAACATATTTACGTGGATGGTCTAGCCAGTCACAAGATAAAGAAAATTATTTGCTTTATAAACAAAACAAGTTTAGTAATGACGTTATAAAACTAACTAATGTTTAATTCTTTTAATATAGTTGCCCATCTATGAACATATGTATGTTCTTTTTTAGTTCTTTCATGTCCATTAAGTCTTATTGATTCTCTTGATACTCCGTCTAATAAATATCTATCTATTTTATTTTTTAGATCTTCAAGATTACCGTGTTCATAAAATACAATTTCAATCTCATCTTTAAAATATTCTTCAAGTCCTTTAATACGAGGGTAGATAGTAAAACCACCACGACCAGTGCTTTCAAACAACCTATCGCTAGTGTAGTATGGATAGTTAAAGTTTATGTTAAGACTATCACCTATTGCTACTTTGCTTTTTGCATATATACGATTAAGCGCATCTCCACGAACTGTGCCAGTGTCTCCATCGCCACCAACATGTAGAAATCTTTTGCCGTATGTTTTTCGTAAGAAATCTATTAGTTGTGGACGGTATTTATGTTCAGGATGATAACCCTTACTACCAACAAAGATAATATCGTTTTCAAAGTTATGTGGATCATAGTCTTCATGGACATAACACTCTTTATCATATACACCAGCAGGCAAGAAGTGTCCTTTAACCTGTGTGTTTTCATTAAACCAATCACACATTAACTTATCTGTAGCAAAAAAATGACCTATGCTTGTATAAAAATCATCACCCTTTAAATCTTTTTCACGCTCAATGCCAAACCATAAATCTAAATGATAGGTCATAGTTGGTACGCCAGCAGCCTTTAATTCTTTTAATACATCTGTCATTGTTCTAGATCCTGGGGTTTGCCATCTATGTGTGTGTACCCATATGAATAGATCAGACTTTAATGCTGCATTTAATATTTCTGTGCTGCCTGCTTTTTTTTCTTGCAATTTTTCAACGGTATGCCCAAGAGATTCTAAAGACTTAGCATGATGATTCTCACTACTATAAGGCACTTCAAAGTTGCCAAGAAATACTATGTTAGCCAAGATTACCCCTTTGTTTATATCAGTATACACTATCTAATGTTTATATAAAAATTCAATCAATTTTTCATATTTTCCCATTGTTCCACAGTCAAAATATCTACCGCCAACAATTAAGCCTTTTACTATTAGTCCAGAATTTGCTGCTGGCATAATAGAAAACCCAATATGCTCATCTTCTTTTTTTATATGCTTTATTATTTGATTATCAAACTTTATTAATCCCCAAAAAACTGGATATTTACAGTCAATATCTTTATCTTTTACATCAGCAACTGTGTTATCACCTCTAAGTAAAACTTGACCAAGGGTTCCAAATTGATCCTTTTTTATATCCCATAGTGCAAGTAACATATTTGAATTATCTATATTTTTAATTAAAATCTCATAAGGGTTTTCTCCAACAGTGTAAGTATCTGGCATACCCAAGATATATTGGTCTGATGGAAATGATTCAACTGCTCTTAATATGCTTTCAGACATGGTTTTAGTTTCAACAACTAAAATACTTATTTTTTCATTTTGTGCTAAATGTCTAAAAAATATTGCATTTTCTGGTTTTGTAATTATAACAACTCTTTCACAAAATTTTAATTGATTTTCTATATGCCAAGATATTAATGTTTTTTCTGTTTTAAAAATTGGTAAAAGAAATTTAGGAATTTCTAACATTCTTTTTGCATCTCCAGCAGCAGGAATTAAACCAATCATATTATGCTACCTTTTCTTTTTTTAATATATCCATAATTAAATCTATATTTACATCTTCAGTCCATGAGTTTTGTGCAAAAATTCTTATAAATTTATGGCCTAGTGCATTTGCTAAAAGTTCAAAAGCATCGTTACTGACCATTGGTCTAGCGCATATTTCAATAATTAAACTTCCCTTATCCATCCAGATCATATTGGTTAATCCAGCACCCCATTGACCAATTAATACTTTTAAATTAGAATAAATTTGAATAGCATCTTCTGGATTGGTATCTGATGTATCAATTAATTCAGAATTATAAAAATTAGAAATAGCGCTGTGTAATTCGTTAATATTTTTAATTGAACGCACTGGCATATCTTTTATTTTTGGTATTTCTATTTTTTTAAAATCAAAATTATTGTTTCTATTTAAAATTCCAATATTATTTTTATTGTTATTTGTTGGTAAATTATATATATTTTTTAAAAATTTTATGGTTTCTTGAAATTCATCATTAACAAATTTATCAGAGTTGTCCCAATAATCAAAAACAATACTTGGCATACCAATTAAATAATATTTTAAAATTAAACCTGAACTTTTTATAGTAATTGGATACATTTTTTGTAAAGATTCTAACCAAGGAGTCATTGGTCCACATTCTCTAACTACAAACATGGTGTCATCATATTTTTGTTTTCTTAATTCGTTTGCTATTGGAATAAAATATCCAGTCCAAAAATAATATGGATGCTCTAATGATTGTGTGTGTTTTGCAACTAAAAGTTTATTATAACGCATAAAATATCCAAATTTGATTTAAATTTCATTCTGTCCTCTGGCAATTGCAGCAGATATTTGAAATGCTTTGGTTGTACGACGGGATTTATTTAAACCTTTTACTTTCCATAAATCACTGGTGCCCTCAATATCTTGAGCAATTTGTTCACGTATCTCTTTAACTGTTTCTACAATGAAATGCCAAATCTGTTCTTTTTGTTCATCTGTTACTTGCTCTGTCCAGTTAGACATTTATTTCTCCTTAACAACATTCATTAATACATTTTTTTTAGTTCTTAGTGTTAATTCTGCAGATGCTTTTGGAAAACCTGAATCTAATAATAATTTCATTTTATTTGCTGTTTCAAGAAGTATTATTTTTGCTTCCATTATTGCAAATTGATCACCTATACATCTTCGTGATCCAAGACTAAATGGAAAGTATGATCCATTTGGCAATTGTTTTTCAAGTCCATCATACCATCTTTCTGGAATAAATTCTTCTGGTTGATAAAAATAATTTAAATCTCTATGTGTTACATAAGAACTTATTAATACGGTTGTTCCTTTTTTTAAAAAAAATCCATCAATTTCCACATCTTTAATTGTTCTTCTGGTGTTTGACCATACTGGTGGACAAAGCCTTAATGACTCATTAATGATTGAGGTTGCTATCTTTGAATTTAATATTTTTTGTCCAAACTCAGGAGTATTTTCATACTTAAATATTTCCTTAGATTCCTCTTTTAATAAATTCCAAAGATCTGGCCTATTAGATAAATAAGAAAATGCCCACATTACTGAGTTTGAAGTGGTTTCGTGGCCAGCAGTAATCATTGTCAATGTTTCATCATATGCATCTTGTTTTTTAATTTTTTTATTTTTAACTGCTAAGTTTAATGCTTCAACTAATTTTGTTAGATTATGTTTTTTATCTTTTACTTTATTTTCAAAAATTTCTTTTGCAATAGCCCTTAAAATTTTAGTAGATTTTGTATATCTGTTAAAATATGGAATATTATATTTTCTTAATTTATTTAGTTTAAATGGTAAAAGTTGTGTAGTGCCTAGAGTAACCATGTCCATATTTTTTTTAACCTTTTCAGTATCTTTGGAAAGGTCTGAATTAAATAAAACTTTTGTTGTAATATCAAAAGTAAGAGACATAACCTCTAAATTTATGTTTACCTTATCATTATTTAACCATTTTTCTGTATATGTTCTTGTTATATCTAACATTTCTTGCGAATAACTTAATATATTTTTTGAATGAAATGAAGGAGATACAATTCTTTTATGCTCCATATGTATTGGCTCTTCACTTGTAATTAATCCATCACCAAGCAGTTCTTTTAATTTAACGGTTGGGCCAACTTTTATAAAGTTTTCATGTTTAGTTACTGTAATTTCATTTACTGCTTTGGGAGAAAAGAAACAAACAATTGGTTTTTTGTTATATAAAAAAGAAAATACATCTCCATATTTATTTTTATTATTTAATAAAAACAATGGTGGATTTTTTTTGAAAGATAAAAATAAAAGTTTTGATCTAGGACCATTGGGTAACATTAGTCTGGCTCCTTTTCAAAAATTTTTAATGTATTTGAATTATTTAAACAATAGTTACAGTCTTCATTTACCAATTTATTGCCACAAGTAATACAAAAATTATTAAATTTCATATATGCTTAAGTCTTCATCATATGGTCCATTATGTTTCATAGATGACCAAGTTTCTAATGTAGTTTTTGCAAATTTTTGTTTATTTTTTTTAATCCATTTGGCTAAATCAAGCCTTATTAATTCGCTTTTATGTCTATAAAAGTGATATCCATCTGGTGTATCTATGCCAGTTATTCTAGTTAATGAACCAAAAGTTTCTAACCCAATACTAAATGGCTCTAAAATATTATTATCTATGCATTTTTCTTTTAGTTTTGTAGTAAAATCCATCCAATTTTTTGTTCTTTGTTCATTTGGAATTTTTGGTAGTAATTTTTTTAATGCCCCATGAGTAACTTCTGCAAGACCAGAGACCTCAATATAAAAAACATTTGGTGTAATTTTTTTAAAAAAGTTTTGTGTAGAATTAAAATAATTATCAACCACTATTGATGCATCATTGTCTGGGGAAAATTGTTGCTCTACATCCATTCCACCATAATATAAAAATACTAATGACTCTTCATCAATTTTTGTTGGTAAAATATTTATCATTGAGTCTAAAAATGTATGGTCTTTATAAGTTTTTGCTGCGGGTGCTCCAATTTGCCAACAGAAGGTAAAATCTAAATCATCAATTATAATTTTTTTATAATCTTCATGTTTAACCCTTTTCCCATCCCATATATCCTGTAAGTCTGGAATTTGAGCACTTGCTATGTCGGCGGTACAAGAGTCTCCAAAAATAAATACTTTTTTACGCATATTTATATTGTATCATAAGGGTTTAATGTTGCTTTAAGTGTCTTGCTAACGTATTATGACCAAATATGCCCCATCTAAGTTCAATTTCTTTACTACAGTTTGGGCAAATAACATATCTTTTTAAATTATTCATCGTTATTCTATTATACTGTTTGGGTTGCTTAATTGTCAAGAATAGTATATAATATAATTATATGAGTTTTAAACTTAAAAGCATAATCTGGGTGCAATCCACCTTGATCGTAATTCTTGCAACCGTCTTGCTTTTTATGGGAGGGGATTTAAAACAATCTCGCAAGATGACCTTAGATCAATCTAATTATTGTATTCGTTATACCAGTGACATTATTGCAAGCAGCCGTCTTGATTTAATAAGAGAACAAGATGCACATGGGCGGGATATTGATAAAGCGAATACTGTAATTTCTGATATTATTGATAGATATAACGCCCTTGTGGCACGGTATAACAAAAGCACTGGTGGATATAACTATGACCCACTTAACCCATACTCTTATAAGATAATGAGGACGGTACCTTGAAATGTGCCCTCATTGTGGTAATAAACTAATCCCTATACTCTACGGCTATGCTAATCCCAAGTATGTGGATATGCATAAAGAAGGTTTGGTATTTTTAGTATCTACAACCTATCACACAAAAAATAGTCCTGCTTCATATTGCAGGAAGTGTGAAGAAAGTTTTGATATTAAACTTTAAAACTTTGTTTTTTAAAAATGTTACATTTAAAATATAAAAAATTAATTATATTTTTTACGTGTCCAAAATGTTTTTTTATACCAACCATATATTAAAGACGAAGTTTTTGATCCGTGTTCATCGGATTTTTCCAATAATCCTTTTGTGTTTACGCTTTCCCAGTTTTCTTGACGAAATGGAATAATTTGTGCTATGGGGGTTCCTTGTGGAATTATACCTTCAAATCCCTCTTTAATAAAAAATGGAATTTTTCCTTTAGGATTCATAACCAGTCCACCATCAACAATACCACTTAAAGTTGTAAACGGAAGATCATATCTATTAAGTGGATGAGTAATTAGCATGCTGTAGTTTTTTGGAACAGCATTTGCAACACCAAATTGCCAAACAAATTCTATCGGAGAATGACCAAATGGAACAGATTTTAATATTGAAGGCTCTTCTCTATTAAGTGGTGGAAACTCACTTTTGTTCCACGTAATAAGCGGTAGCCCATTATTATTTTTAATATAAATATCATTTGGTAAAACAACTAAGTATCCAGTAATTAAAGAATCCAAAAATGGCATACAGTGCTTAACTGTAACATTAAAACCTTTATTAACTGTAAAAATTTCATTGTTTTTCCACACAGGGATTTCTTTATACCATTCTGGAATGTTATTTTTTGCTGGAATAAGAATATTTGGATATATTTTTACAGCAGATTCATATTGAAGAATTGGTTTTTTTTTAAACATATTTATCATTGTACCATTCTTAAAGGTTTATTATTACATTTAGGACAATGTTTTGTAGGGTAATTTGTCATATTTGGCACGGTAAACATAAGTCCACAATTAAAGCAAAGTACTTCAATCATACACTATTCTGCCTGCCTTAAGAATGCCTCCGACCATAAGTCTGTAAGAGACTCATTTCCTATATCATCAAAGTAATAACGATTTTTGGTTTGGCTATAAGTCCAGCCTTTCCATACACCATTTTCTGGTTCATCCCAGGTAAGGTTTGTAGGTGTTTCATTCATGGATTCTTCAATTATTTCATTTAAGTTCATTTATAAATCTTATCATCTTTCTGGGTATAAGTCAAATAAGCAGTTTTTTACAGTCATGCTCAGGACTATCCCATTTTTTTAATGTCGCTGTCTTCCCACGACATATCTGCGACTCCACGATGAGGTGGTGCAGAAAATTATAATAACACTATTTTTGGCTGGTATAGAGTTCGGCGCAAAATAGAACTAACAAACCTTCCTCTGCCCAACATGGGCAATATCGGTTAATATCCTGCCTATGCGATATAATGGATTATATAGATAAGGAGTGGGTATGGGAGTGTTTTGGTTTTTTGTTGGACTTGTTGTGGGATTAGCCTTGGATTTT
>Ga0315909_10000124_pt1 | contig 99699 bp, 82 predicted proteins | sample LakEriMetagenome_11_FD_203527 | JGI IMG/M metagenome (GOLD analysis project Ga0315909, IMG submission 203527) | Freshwater fungal communities from buoy surface, Lake Erie, Ohio, United States - Buoy 2 MA125 | ecosystem: Environmental > Aquatic > Freshwater > Lake | place: USA: Lake Erie, Ohio...
ATGCTTTAGCTAGATCAGCCATTAGTTTAACTACTACAGGAACATCAGGTGCAGCTACATATAGTTCTGTAACAGGTGTTTTAAATATTCCACAATATAGTGGTGGCGGTGTTACAAGTCCAGCGGGTTCTAATACTCAAATTCAATATAATAATAGTGGTGTATTTGGAGCAAGTTCAAAATTTACCTGGAATGATACTAATGAAGGTTTAACTATTATAAGTGAATCAGGTTTGTCAACAAGAGGTTTAGTGTTGTATCAAAATCAGACTGGTCCACAAGCAGCAGCTGCACAATTTTTTAAATCAAGAGGAACTAATGCTTCCCCTACGGCAGTAACAACTGGAGACATTGTTAGTGCATTTACTTTTAGGCCTTATATTGGTACAACTTATGTACAAGACCAAAGTTTATTTGGTGCATGTATGACTTCTACAACAGGTATTTCTCAATATTTTATTGCAGGAACAACTGCAAGTAATTATACTCCAAATTTACTAATAGCAGAAAATGGTAATGTAACAGTAGGAAATTTAGGAACTGGAACTATTATTACTTCATTAACCTTACCTACTTCAAAATTACAAGTAGCAGGAAATGCTGCAATAGGTTTTACTACTGCAACAGCTGCACCTACAAATGGATTGGCGGTTTTAGGTCAAACTAATATTGGTACTGCAACGGCATTTTTAAAAATAATTCCAGGTTGGAATTCAGGTACAGGAACTTGGTTAGATATTTCAACAGATGGAGCAAGTGGTATTGGTAGCGGTGGAGCTGGTATTAATCCTTGGATAGCTTATGCAGCAAGTGCAACACAATGGTTTACTGCAGCTACAACAGGAGATATTTGTTATAGAAACGGAGCAGGTAAATTGTTATTTGGTAATTCTACCACATTTGCAATGGCTATTTCGGGTGGTAATGTAGGTATAGCTACAACTACAATAGGTTCAAAACTTCAAGTAAACGGAAACGCTGCTATTGGTTACTCTGCTTCTACCGCAGCTCCTACTAATGGGTTGGCAGTGGCGGGAACAGTAAACATAGGAACAAACACTTCAGTAACAACTGCTGCTTTACAAGTAAGTTCTACAACACAAGGTTTTTTACCACCTGTAATGACCACAACACAGAAGAATGCTATTGCTACTCCTGCAAGTGGACTTATTGTTTATGACACTACTTTAAATGCTCTCAACTTTTACAATGGTTCTTCATGGTCAAGTGGTGGTGGCGGTGGTGGAATGGTTTATCCTGCAGCAGGTATTGCACTTTCAACAGGTTCAGCTTGGGGAACTTCAATAACTGATAATAGTGCAAATTGGAATACTGCATATACAAACAGAATAACAAGTTTAACAACAACAGGATCAGGTGCTGCTACTTTAATAAGTAATGTATTAAATATACCTACACCTTCAGCTGCAACTATTACTTTATCTGGTAATGTTACCGGAACTGGAACAACTGCAATAACTACTACAATAGCTGCAAATGTAGTTACTAATGCTATGTTAGCACAGGTAGCAACAAGTACAATTCAAGGAAGAGTAACAGCAGGTACGGGTAATGTTGAAACATTAACTGGTACACAAGCTACAACATTAATAGATACATTTACATCTACATTAAAAGGTCTTGCACCTGCAAGTGGTGGTGGTACTGCAAACTTTTTACGTGCAGATGGTACATGGGCAGCTCCAGGTGGAGGAGGAGGTGGAGTTACACAAATTGTTGCAGGAACAAATGTTACAATATCTCCCGCAGGTGGTACAGGAGTAGTTACAATAAATTCTTCAGGTGGAGGTGGAGGTGGAAGCATATATAAATTAACAGCTCAAACATTAACTTCAGCAAGTTGGTCACTTGTAAGTGGATATTATACATATACATTTTCTAATGTAAACATAACAGTAAATACAAGAGTAGATTTTACTCCTGATAGGACTAGTTATCTTGAAGTAACAACTTGTGGAATGCAATCTGAAGTAACAGTAGCTGCAGGATCATGCACATTTTATTCATTATTTCCACCTCAAACAAATATAACAGGAGAAATAACTATATTCCCAACAATATAATTATGGCATTTAACTTACCATTACAAAATTATTTTAGTAGAACAACAGGTCCAGCAGTATATTCTAGACCTGCATGTTGGCCTGTAATTACAGATGTAGCAACAGAAGTACAATTCTTATTTTGTGATCTTGGAGATGCAGCATGTCAAATTAGAACAACATTTACAAGAACATCAGGTTCTCAAAATATAACTATAGATTGGGGAGATGCAACTACTAGTACAGTTACAACTACTGCAACAACAGATACTACTCATACATATACTCCAGGAACAGGAACTCCTTGTCCTTCTTTAGGTTACACAACATTTATAATTAGAGTTTATTTTACAGGAACTGGAGTATCAGTTTTAAGTAACTGTAATATAATGGCTATTCTAAATACTGCTAGTACTGCAGTTGGTAGTCCTCAAATTTGTCATGTATTAGAAGCATATTATGGTGATAGCACACAAAATGCAACTCCTGTTAATTTTTATTCAATCATAGGTAGTTCTTGTTTATCTATATATAGCAATTTACAATTTGTAAAATTACCAGCAACAGTATCTTGGACAACATGGACTACAACTTTTAGTTATTGCTATTCCTTACTTAAAGTTGTTATGCCAACTTCTAATTCTGCTTTACTACAATTTAATAATGCATTTAATAATTGTTGGAATTTACTAGAAATTATACTTCCTTCTAATTCAACAGCTATTCAAAATATGAATAGCTCATTTAATGGTTGTAGTAACTTAAGATCTGTTACTTTTCCAACTACAATGAATTCTTGTAGTGATTTGGGTAATTGTTTTTTTGTCTGTTCTAATTTGAGAAATTTTACAATGCCCTCTATTAATGCTTGTAATAACTTACAATATACATTTTACACTTGCATGCAATTAGAATGGGTAAAATTTACAAGTATGCCAACGGTAGGAGCTAATATGCAAAATTGCTTTCAAGACTCTGCAAATTTACAAACTGTATATTTCCCTGCTACAGTATCAAATCCTTTATCCCTGTATTCTTTAAACAGTACATTTAATGGTTGTCGTCAATTAAAAAACATTGTTTTACCATCAAATATGAATGTTAGTACGTTTGAGAGTGCTTTTAATAGTTGTTCTTCATTAACATCTTGTATATTACCTGCAACTTCTCCAGGTTGTATAGCATATAACAATATGTTCTTATCATGTCTTTCTTTACTTAAAATTACATTACCTGCAGCACCAACAGCTGCTGTTAGTTTTCAATCTGCGTTTAATGGTTGCATTAAATTACAAGAAGTTACAATTCCTTCTGGATATATACTTAATAATTTTAACCAAACATTTCTTAATTGTTATAGCTTAAAAACAATATCCTGGACCCCAGGTGCTCAAAATTCAATATCATCAATGCAATTAACATTTGTTGGTTGTTATCTATTAACAAGTTTTACAATGCCTACTTCTATGAATGCAGTAAATAATCTTTCATCTGCATTTAGTGGTGCAAGGTCTTTATCAAGTTTAACATTTCCTTCAAGTTTAAATGCTGTTACTAATATGTCAAATTGTTTTTCGGGTTGTGTAGGACTTACATCTGTTACTTTACCTACTTCAATGTCTGCATGTAATAACTTTAGTGGTACTTTTAATAGTTGTATCTTACTTACTAGCATTACTTTACCAAATACTGTAAGTGCTTCTACTACAACATTTAATGGATGTTTTTCCGGTTGTAATAGTCTTAAAACTTGTGTTTTACCTGGAGCTGCTCAGTTGTCTTTAGTAAATGACATTAATGCAATGATTCAAGGGTGTTCTGATTTGGTTACACTTACAAACTTTGATAAAATTGGGTCTTTAACTGCAACACCTTTAATGTCTGCCGCTATTTTTAATAACAATAGATTTAAAGGTGGATCAACAATTTCATTTTATGGACCATTAAGTTTACTTCAATTAAATGGATCAAACGTTAAAACAGATGTACAAAATGTAAGACTTTTAAATACTTCAGCAGGACAATGGACTGGATCATCTCCTCAAATAAATATAACTTTTACTAATATGAGTACAGCACAAATAGTACAATTATTTAATGATATGGCAGCTCAAGGAGCTGTTGTATCAAAAACAATTAATATAACTGGAGCAACAGGAGCAGCAGCTTTAACTACAGCAGATAGATTAATAGTAACATCACAAGGATGGACAATAATTGGATAATTATGAAAGATACATCAGGATTTTATAAATTAGAAGATGACAATTGGCTGTATGCACCTAACTTTGTATATGGTCCAAATTATGAATTACTTAAAGAAAATAAAGATTCTTATACATATCCTGTAGAAGGATGGACTTGGTATGATGAATCACCTATAAAAGAAGAACCAAATAGTTTGTAATATAAAATATTTTGTGTATATTATATATATATATTATTAATACTTAAAAAACAAACAAAATGGATATTTTAAATTTTATTAGTTGGGTTAAAAAAGGAGTACGTTATGTAACAACAGTACCTACTGACACAGGAGTTTTATTACCACTTGCTGCTAAAGATGCTACAAGAGATGATGAGTGGTTAACTTTAGCTTTAAATGCTGATGGATTAAAACCATTATATAATAAAGGAACTGTAACACAGTTAACTAGTACTACTACACCGGTAACTTTGAATACACCTTCTGGAGTTGTTACTTCTTTTACACAAACACTTGCTTCTTTAGATGAAGTTACATTTACAATAACTAATAGTGTTGTTAAAACATCATCAGTAGTTCTTGTATCTACAGAATATGTAGGTAATGGTAATGCTGACGTAACAGTATCAACTGTAGCAAATGGTTCATTTAATGTTACAATAGCTAATCAAGGTTCAGTAGCATTAAATGCAGTTGTTAAAGTTCACTTCTTTATTGTTGCTTAACAATATATCATGGATATCCTAAACTGGATTTACTTAAAAAGTAAAAACCTTATTAAAACTACATTTAATAATTCCAATACAGATTTACTTGTATTAGGTGCTGATGTTGGTTTTAATACAAAAGGAGATTCATATCAAAGTTATGGAATGACTATTTCAGATTTTCTTAATCAAACAAAATCAGGTTTATACGCTCAAACTGCACTAGGAACACTTATTACTAATACTACTGTAGAATCTTCATTAATAGGAGCAGGAGTAGGTACTTTATCGGTACCACCTAATACATTTAAGGTAGGAGATAGTTTTACTGCTAGAATATGTGGATATTTATCTTGTGCAAATGCTGCAACAATTCATTTTAGAGTAAAGTCCAATGGTAATATTATAGGAGATGCAGGTGTATTTAGCATGAAAATAACAACAGATAAATTTTTTGAACTTAATATAGATTTTACAATTACTAAAATAGGAGTAGCAGGAGTTGCTGAATTATTTACAAATGGTCAATTTAGTTATAATCATAATGCAGCAGGTGAAATAGCAGGAAATAATTTTGCTTTAGTTAATAATACTACATTTAACACTACTATTCTTAATACTTTATTTTTTACAGCTCAATGGGGAGCAGCAAGTACTGCTGACAAAATTCAATCTCAAAACTTTGTATTAACTAAAGTATATTAAAAATAAACATTAAAATAAGAAAACATGTCAATAGGAAATTTACAAGATTACGGGAATAAAGGAAATAACTTTCCTTGGCAATTAAAAATGCTTCAAGGTTTTACAAGTATGATTAATGTATTACTTGGTAATACAGTTGGTGCTACAAAAGTAACAACAATTTTAAGACCTACAGCATCAGGTACTATTACAGCTGGTAAAACATCTATTTCAATTTCTAATGTTGGAACAGCTAATGGATCTGTAAGTTCAATTACTTTAAAACCTAATGAAACAATAAACTTTGATGCAGGAGGTATTAGTAATACTTTAAATGCAATAGTTTATAGTGCTGCAGGAACTGAGTTTTTAATTATCACTGTTCAATAATTATTATTACTAATATAAACTTTAATAAAATTCTAAGTTTTTTAAATTTAATTTCATATACACTATAATGTCTACAAGTATTACTATATCAAAACAAATTGCTATTCAAGATGAAGGAGTATTAAAAACTTCTGATGTAAATAGTATTGATTTTACAGGAGCAGGTATAACTGCAACAAATGTTGGAAATGCTGTTACTGTTAATGTACCAGGTTCTGCAGGTGGAGGTGGAGTACATGTGTTAACAACACCTATTTCAAATAGAACATATAGTGTGCGTTTAAATGCAGTATCATTTCTCACATATGCAAGTATAGCAGGTAATAATATTTTATTATACCCTTTTATACCTGCAAATTCATTAACAATTAAAAATCTTATTGTTAATGTACAATTAGCTACAGTTGGAGGATTATTAAGATTACTTGTATATTCTGATTTAAATGGTGTCCCTTCTTCTAAATTATTAGAAAGTACAAGTTTAGATTGTAGTACAACAGGTGATAAAACATATACTGCAGCTTTTACATTTACAGCAGGAACAACTTATTGGTTAGGTACTTATTCAAATTTATCTGTTTCACTTATTATACTAGACTATAACGAAATGATACCAATATCTAATAGTGGTATGGGTAGTGCTTTTTCTAATGTTAATGTAGCTACAACTTTTCCCAATGCACCAGCAACACTCGGTACAACTAATCTATCACAATCATATGCACCCTCAATAAATTTAACAGCAGTATAATTATGGCACAACTAAGAAATGAAATTTATGATGAGAATGGCTTTGTTGAAGTTATTTTCACTGAAGTAGACGGTCCTACTCAAGAGGAACTAATTGCTCAAAAAGAAGCACAACTACTGGCTATGTATAAAGAGTTGAAATCTCTTAAAGGAGAATAAATGAAATACTTAATTATATTATTTTTATTATTATCATCTTGCTCTCTTGAAAAAAGACTAGCAAAATATTGTCCACTATGTGTACAAAAAGATAGTACAGTAACTGTAATACAAATTAAAGATACTACAATTGTAATTCCTGGAGAAACTATAACCTTAATTGACACTTTATATTGTGATTCATTAGGTAATATTATATCTAAACTAAAAGAAGACTTAAGAGACAAAGATGGTACTTTAGTTAGTGTACAAACTAAGATTAAAGATAATGTGTATTACACAAAAGCTAAAGTTCATACAATCTATAAAACAATTAAAGGTAATGATGTCTATCATACCAGAGTTGTCACCAAAACTTTAAAACCAGAAAAAATTAAATACATTCCATGGTGGGTAAATTTCTTTGCTGTACTAGGGGTAATACTATTTATTATACTACTTGTATACTTTGGTTACAAGCTGATTAAACTTTATTTATTATGAAAACACAGTTGACATTATTATTAATATCTATACAACAAGAACTTTTGACTTTAATATCTATTTGCCTTGCATTCTTTTTACCAATCTCAGGAATACTACTGATGATTGGAGTATTAATAGCTATTGATACTTTTACAGGAATATGGAAAGCTAATAAGTTAAATGAAAAAATTACTAGTAGAAAACTCTCAAGTATAATCAGCAAACTGGCCCTTTATGAAGTTACTGTTATAATGTTTTTTTTGATAGACCAATTCATACTTAATGATATCATACTAACTTTTTTTAGTGTACCATTTATGTTAACTAAAGTAGTAGCATTGGTCCTAGCTAGTATAGAAGTAATGAGTATTAATGAGAACTACAAAGTAGTAAAAGGCATAGACCTATGGCAGTCAATGAAGTTACTTTTTGCTAGAGCTAAAGATATTAAAAATGATATAAATAAAATAAACAAAAAATGACTACTAAAGAACAAAGATTACAAGAATTAACTAATATTGCTCCAACAGTATCAGTCAGAATGGATATGGAGTGGTTGAGTTCAACATCTAATACTGCTGATTTCCAGATCCGTTTAACAAGCACTGGAACAACAGTAGTTAAATTAAATGCTTTAATTATACGTGGTGTCCATGCTCCAAAAATAACAACAGGAACTATAACATGGAAAGCATTAAATGACAATACTGATCCGGCATGGTTAGGTTGGCCTAAAGTAACAACTAACTTACCGTATATCTCAGGGCAAAGAAAATTAAATTTTTCTTCAGCAACAAATATCTTTACCAATGAAACAGCTCCTATTATACCTACTGACAAAGGAGTAGTAGTTGGAACCTTTAGGGTTTCTACAACAACAACATGGAATCCAAATACTGACTTTAAATTTGTATGGGAAATGACAACAGGGGGAGTAGTAGGTTATGTAAATTTTGAAACACAGTCTTCAACTTCATTACTACCAGTTGGGTTTATGCATTATGGACCAACAACATCTAATTCAATAGGTAAATGCTTAACAGTAACAGCACCAAGTACACAACCTTTAAATAAATAAAGTTAAATGTTATATACTAGAGAACAAATAGAGGCAGCAGTAAAAGAAAAAGGATACACTTATTTTAAAGGTCCTGGAAACTATGATGTTAATATAGTAGGAGTAAGAAACTCTGATACTGGTAAAACAGTAACTAATCTATTTGATGATAAGATAACTCTATCTTATAAGTTAGATGGAGTATGGCAGTATCATGAATGGGACAACACAACTGAGCCCGGTAAAAAAGGAGTTACACAATATCACAATGCTAATGGAGTAGCTAGATTAGTTCCAGGACAATATAGAGGAGTTTATGCTATATCTAAACACCAAGGAAAATATGAAGCTCTGTGCCAAAGATTAGGTAATGTGACTGTATGGAGAGATAAAAATAAAAACATGACCTTTGATGAGGTTGAAACAGATACAGGAATGTTTGGTATAAATATCCATAAAGCAGGTTCAGTATCAAACTTTGTAGAGAATTGGTCAGAAGGATGTCAAGTATTTAAAAGATCAAAAGATTTTGATGAGTTCATGAAAATAATAAATAAAGCAAAAGACTTTCATGGCAATCATTTTACATATACTTTACTAGAGAGTAAAGATATTAATTAATTAAACAAACAATTATGAAATTTAGAAATAGCTGGAAATCAGCAAGAAAACAATGGGACAAAATATCTATAAGATTTAGATTATCTTCAGTAGATGTATTTACTTTAGAGATAGATATCTCTAGAGAATTTTACATGCTAACAATACTAAATTGGACAATTAAAAATAGATAATCATGAAAGATAGTAAAAATCAAATGATTAGATCTATGAAAAGTTATGAAACAGGAGGTTCATCTGATGATCCTTGTATGGAGACTGTTATTGTAGATGGTTGGCCAAAACGTAGAAGAAGACCTAAATGTGGAAAAACTAAAACATTTAGAGTTAGAAGTGCTGGAGAAAAATTAGGTCTTGGTGCTAAAATAGCAGCAGGAGCAGGTGCAGTAGGTTTAGGTATTGCAGAACTTACAAATAAAACTGTAAGTAACATGTTTAAGAAAAAACAAAAAAAAGGAGGGATTATTAAAACTAAAAAATAAAACTCTTATTTAAGCTATAATAATCCAGGTAATTTAATTTATCTGGATTTTTTTTGTTTAAATATTTTTTATTTAAACTTTTATAGTATATTTGTTTAAACTTTAAAAATATAAACAATGGAAAATGTAAATCAACAGGAAGAAATGGAAGCTTTATCTCCTGAACAATTAGTTGCTAGAAAAGAAGAAATGAAAGAATTTTTTGAAGAAGCTGTTCCTTTTTTAGAAGCACAACATAAGTATGAAAAATTATTAGCTGAAATATCAGAATTTAAATATAAAAGATTTCAGTATGATACTCAGTATTCTATGCAAATGTATCAAATGCAACATCCTGAAGAATTTGAAACAGAAGAAAGATATACTAAAAAAGAAGGTGCTAATGAAAACCCAGTAAGAGAAAGAAAACTAAAAAGAGAATAATCATGGCTTTAGTAAACCAAGTACAAAAAAAAGTTATGATGCCTAAATGGAATATAGTTAAGTTCCAAATACTTACTCATTGTTATATAAATGGTATTGAAATGAGTAACTCTGATTTAAATTGTCTAACCCTATTAAGTTTTAATCAACCAATAGAACTAACACATTTTTGTTATGATGCATCTTCAGATGAAGAAACAATTTTTAAGTCTCCACAAACAGTAAGAAACTGCATTAACAAAGCAGAAAAAAACAATCTTATTGTAAAAGATAAAGAAAATAAAAAAATAATATTTCTTAATCCAGATTTAAAAATTCAAACTGAGGGTACTATATTATTAGATTACAAATTTTTAGGAAATGATTCCAAAGAAATCCAATAAACTTTATAAGGATGTATCTGAAGAATTAGATATATCAAACATTTTAGTAGAGGAATTGGTAGAGTTTTATTATAATGAGGTTAGACAGTTATTGAGTAATTTAGTTTTTCCAAGAATTAATGTAGAAGGCTTAGGACAATTTGTTGCAAGACCAAAACTTGTAAGAAATGCTATACCAAGATACACTAAGATTTTACAAAGCCATGATACTTCAACTTTTGCAGCTTATTATAATAAAAAAAGTTTAGAAACTAAACTAGACCTTTTAATTTTATTAGAACAAAAAATTACAGAACAAGAACTTAAAAAAACAAATTTTAAAAAAACCAAATATGAAAGCAGTACTGAAAACACTTTGGGAAAATAGAAAGGGAATATTTGAAGGAATTAAAAATTCTGTCATTAGAGATGAGTTTGTAGAAGAGGTAGCAAAAATGAGATATGAGGTCTGCAATAATTGTGAACTTAAAGGAAAAAAATGTGCAGTAAAAGGTACTGCTCCATGCTGCAATGAATGTGGATGTTCTTTAACATTTAAAACTAGATCTTTATCTTCATCTTGTCCTCATCCAGAAGGTGCAAAGTGGGAAGCAATTATGAGTCAAGAAGAAGAAGATAAACTTGATGCATTATGAGTATTACATTTAATGCCATAGATCATAGTTATAATAGTATAAACACTGAAGGTATAGACTGGATTAGTGTGACAACTCTTGTTTCTCATTTTAAGAAACCCTTTGATGCTAAAAAAGTTGCTGAAAAAGTTTCTAAAAATAAAAAATCTAAATGGTATGGTATATCACCAGAGGAAATTCAAAATATATGGAATGCTGAATCTACAAGAGCAACTACACTAGGAACTTACTATCATAACCAAAGAGAAACTGACTTATGTGCATTAGCATCTATTGAAAGAGAAGGTTTTACAATTCCAATATTTTCACCACTACCAGAAAAAGATGGCATAAAATATGCTTCTATACAAAAGTTAGAACCAGGAGTATATCCTGAACATATGATGTATCTTAAATCAGTTGGTATTTGTGGACAATCAGATTTAGTAGAAATAGTAAATGGTAAAGTAAATATCATAGATTATAAAACTAATAAAGAAATAAAAACAGAATCATATACAGATTGGGAAGGTAAATCAGATAAACTATTACCACCTCTAGATAATTTAGATGATTGTAATTTTAATCACTATGCCTTACAATTAAGTATTTATATGTATATTATACTTAAGCATAATCCTAAATTAAAACCTGGAAGAATATTTATCCATCATATTTCATTTGAACAAGAAGATGTTGATAAATGGGGATATCCAATAGCTAAACTTAATTATAATAATGAACCAATTGTAAAAGAAGTACTTCCAATTGCAGTTCCTTATCTAGTTGATGAAGTAATAAGCATTATGCATTATTTGCATGATAATAAACATAAAGTAAAAAAGAAATGATTGTAAGATTATTTGATGTTCAGAATGGTGTGGTTATTCCTACAGAACATTGTTATACACTAAAAGCCCTTAAAGATATAATGGATAACTATCCAGAAGATCATCTTAACATATATTTATATCTTTTTTATATGACTTGTCCTAATCCAGATTTGAATCCTTTTTTTCATACTCCTGAGATTGATAAAGAAAGTATTATACTAAAAGAAATAAATGCTGAATTTTCTACAGAAGATGATGATATCTTTATTGCCTTACAGTTCTGTCAAAAAATGTATGAAACTCCTACATCAAGAGCATATAAAGGAATGGCCTCTATGTTAGATAGATTAGCTAAATACATGGAGACTACACAGATTACAGCAGGAAGAGATGGTAATATTAATTCACTAGTAGCTGCAGCCAAAAACTTTGACCAGATTAGAGCATCATTTAAAGGAGTATATAAAGATCTTCAAGATGAACAATCAAGTAAAGTTAGAGGAGGTCAGGGTCTTGCATATGATTCTTAATTATGAGTGAAATATATCAAGACATACCCTGTTGGGATAATGGTACATGGACAACAGTATCATTTGATTCTAGAGAAGAGTTTTCTAACTCTATTTTTGAAATATTTTCTGAACCTGGAAAGTATAAATTTGATGATACAAGTTTTCTTTTTAATCAAGAAGCAATAAAGTTTAGAGAACAAAATGTATATTGTACATTTCCATTTAGATCTAAAGACTTTGTAACTTATTGGGACAATCAAAAAGAAAGATGTAGAAAAGGAGTCTTTTATAAAAAAGGTACCAAGAAATGGTATATTACAAGAGACTACTATATGTGGTTAAACTTTTTACCAATCTTTGATAAAGAACAACAGAAGTTTGACTTTGCAAAAATTAGAGATGCTCAGTATCATATGGCACTGTATGAACTACTTGCAGAACTTAATTATAAACATGTTGCTATTCTAAAGAAACGGCAGATAGCATCTTCTTACTTTCATATATCTAAGTTACTTAATCAGCTTTGGTTTGAGTCAGGTGTAACACTTAAAATAGGTGCTAGTCTTAAAGATTATATAAATGAAAAAGGTTCATGGAAATTTTTATCAGAATATGCTGCATTTTTAAATGAACATACTGCATGGTATAGACCTATGTCTCCTGATAAAGTTTTAATGTGGCAACAAAAGATTGAGGTAAGAAAAGGAGATAGAAAAGCAGAAGTTGGTCTCAAAGGTACAATGCAGGGGATGTCTTTTGAAAAGGATCCAACAAATGGTGTAGGTGGACCAGTAAAATATTTCTTTCATGAAGAAGCTGGTATAGCACCAAAGATGGATCAGACTTATGAGTACATGAGACCTGCAATGAGATCAGGTTTAACAACTACAGGAATGTTTATTGCTGCAGGTTCTGTAGGAGATTTATCCCAATGTAATCCATTAAAGGATATGATGCTTAATCCTACATCAAAAGATATTTACTGTATTGAAACTAATCTTATAGATTCTAAAGGTACTGTAGGTTTGTCAGGTTTATTTATTCCTGAACAATGGTCAATGCCTCCTTACATTGATGAGTATGGTAATTCACTTGTAGAAGAATCATTAAAAGCTTTAGATGAACAGTTTGCTAAATGGAAAGATGAATTATCTCCAGAAGACTACCAGTTAAGGATATCTCAGCATCCTAGAAATATTGAAGAAGCTTTTGCACATAGATCTGTATCTGTTTTTCCTCCACATCTTGTAGCTGCACAACAAAGAAGAATTGAAGAAAAAGAATATTCATATGAATTTTTAGATATTTCTACAGATGAAAATGGTAAACCTACTGTTAAACATTCTAATAAACAACCTATTAAAGAGTTTCCAATAACTAAAAAAACTGAAGATAAAACAGGAGTATTAGTTGTATGGGAAAGACCAATTAAAGATCCAACATTTGGACAGTACTATGCTTCAATTGACCCTGTATCTGAAGGAAAAACAACAACATCAGAATCATTATGTTCTATATATGTAATGAAAGCTCCAGTAGAAGTTACAAAAGTAACTGGAACAGAGACTGAAACTTACATAGAACCAGATAAAATTGTAGCAGCTTGGTGTGGTAGATTTGATGATTTAAATAAAACTCACCAGAGATTAGAATTAATTATAGAATGGTATAATGCATGGACAGTTATAGAAAATAATATTTCTTTATTTATCCAATATATGATATCTAGAAAAAAACAAAAGTTTTTAGTACCTAAGAGTCAGATCATGTTCTTAAAAGATCTAGGTGCTAATGCTAATGTATTTCAGGAATATGGTTGGAAGAATACCGGAACCTTATTTAAACAACATCTTCTTAATTATGCTATAGAATATACTAAAGAAGAATTAGATGTTGAAACTAAAACAGATGGTACTATAGTAAGAACTAAATATGGCATAGAAAGAATACCAGATCCTATGTTATTAACTGAAATGAGAGAATATGCAGCAGGTGTCAATGTGGATAGACTAGTTTCTTTTGCAGCTTTAGTTGCCTTTATGAGAATACAACAATCTAATAGAGGTTATGCCAAAAGAGTTATTATGGATGACAGTGCTAAAAACTTGCAAAAGTCAGAAAATTTGTTTAAATTAAATAGAAGTCCCTTTCGTCACATGGGGAAAGGTCAACTTGCAAATGGTCAAGGATTTAAAAAATCTCCATTTAAAAACTTAAAGTAAAAACTATGCAAATAATAAATGCAATACAAGCTAAAAAAGGAGCTAAAACTGATCATAATAGATTAGCATCTATAACACAACCATTACAGTTTCTTTCTAGAAAAGAAAAAGATGAGCAATGGGCTGCTTGGAACCTAGACTGGGTAGAATGGAAAGGTCTAGTACAGATCCGTAGAAATGCCCGTAGGTTAATGAAGAACTATAAGCTTGCAAAAGGTATCATAGACAAGTCAGATTACATAGTAGAGGATAACAATGATTACAGAGATATTGTAGAAATATTAACAAAAGAAGATCAGTCAGCATTAGAGTTAAAGTTTTATCCAATTATCCCAAATGTAATTAATGTACTTGTAGCAGAGTTTGCAAAAAGATCCACTAAACTTACATATAGAGCAGTAGATGAATTCTCATACAATGAGATGATAGAGCAAAAAAGAAAAATGGTAGAGGAAACTTTACTAGCTGATGCTCAAATTAAACTTACTGCAGCTTTATTAGAACAAGGACTAGATCCTAATTCTGAAGAAGCAAGACAACAAATGAGTCCAGAGAATCTTAAAACATTACCAGAAATAGAACAATTCTTTAAAAAAGATTATAGATCTATGGTAGAGGAATGGGCATCACATCAACATAAAGTAGATGTTGAAAGATTTAGAATGGATGAGTTAGAAGAAAGAGCTTTCAGAGATATGCTTATTACAGACAGAGAGTTCTGGCATTTCCGCATGATGGAAGATGATTATGAAGTAGAGTTATGGAATCCTGCTATTACATTCTATCACAAGTCTCCAGATTCAAGATATATATCTCAATCTAATTGGGTTGGTAAAACAGATATGATGACAGCTGCTGATGTTATTGATAGATATGGATACATAATGACAGAAGAACAGTTAGAAGCATTAGAAGCTGTTTATCCTATCAGATCTGCTGGTTATACAATAGGTGGAGTACAAAATGATGGATCATTCTATGATGGTACTAAATCTCATGAGCAAAATGTTAATATGCCTTCTCTAGGGTATAGACAGTACACTAGTGCAATGGGAGGATCTGTATTAGAATCTGGTGATATTATTAATCAAATACTAAGTGAAGGAGAAGATTACTATGATCAAGGTACTGCATTTTTATTAAGAGTATCTACAATCTATTGGAAATCTCAAAGAAAACTTGGACATTTAACAAGTGTTGCTGAAAATGGTGAAGTAACAAATGAAATAGTTAGTGAAAATTATGAAGTGGAAAATAAACCAATTTATGATACTAGACTATTTAAGAATAAAAGTAAAGACAATATTATATTTGGAGATCATATTGATTGGATCTGGATTAATGAAGTTTGGGGTGGTGTAAAAATTGGTCCAAATATTCCTTCATTTTGGGGTATGAATAATCCAGGTGGATTTTCTCCTATATACATTGGAGTAGATAAAAACAAAATTAATCCTCTTAAGTTTCAATTTAAAGGAGACAATACTTTATATGGTTGTAAACTTCCTGTAGAAGGATCTGTATTCTCAGATAGAAATACTAAGTCAACAGCTTTATTAGATTTAATGAAGCCATACCAAATTGGATATAACATAGTAAATAACCAGATTGCTGATATATTAGTAGATGAGTTAGGAACTATTATCATGTTAGACCAGAACACTCTTCCTAGACATTCACTAGGAGAAGATTGGGGAAAAGGTAATTTAGCTAAAGCTTATGTAGCAATGAAGAATTTCCAGATGCTACCATTGGATACTAGTATTACCAATACAGAGAATGCTCTTAACTTCCAACATTTCCAGAAATTAGATCTGTCTCAGACAGAAAGATTAATGTCAAGAATACAAATAGCAAACTACTTTAAGTCTCAAGCATATGAAGTAATAGGTGTTAATCCTCAAAGGATGGGACAACAGTTATCTCAAATGACTGCTACAGGTGTAGAACAAGCTGCTGCAGCATCTTATGCACAGACAGAGGTATTCTTTATCCAACACTGTGACTATCTAATGCCTAGGGTGCACCAAATGCGTACTGACTTAGCACAGTATTATCACTCAACTAAACCATCAGCAAGATTAACATATATTACAGGTGCTGATGAAAAAGTTAATTTTCAAATAAATGGTACTGACTTATTAATGAGAGATCTTAATATTTTTTGTAGTACTACTGCAAATCATAGATCAGTTCTTGAACAATTAAAACAAATGGCCATGACTAATAATACAGCAGGTGCTAGTATTTATGATCTTGGTAAAATTGTACAAGCTGATTCTATTGCTCAACTTAATACTGTTCTTAAAACTTCTGAAGAAAAACAACAGAAACAAAAACAAGAGGAGATGCAGCAGCAACAACAAATGCAAAGTGAACAACTAGCTTCTCAGGAAAAACAAAAACAAATGATGATTCAGGCTGAAGCTGATAACCAGGATAAGCAACTACAGAATAATATTACTGTTGCTGAAATTAAAGCTGCTGGATATGGTTCTGCTGTAGATGTTAATAAAAATGAAATGTCTGATTATCAAGATGCTATGAAAGACATCCGTCAAACTGAGCAATACCAACAGCAAACTAATATTGCTAGAGATAAACAATCTAATGAGAATTTAAGACATTCTCAGAAGATGGCTATTGAACAAGAAAAGTTACAAGTACAAAAAGATATTGCTAATAAGCAACTTGAAATAGCTAGAATTAATAAAAATAAGTTTGATAAAGGAGGCAATGATAAAAAGAAAGAGTAGGTTAGCTATGTATTACAAAAAAATAGTTTTAAGCTTTTAAATTTATCAAGTTTAATTTGTATATTAAAGTATAAACAAAAACCAACAACATGAGTAAAGAAATTGATGACCTCAACAAAGAGGTAAAAGATTCTACAACGGTAGATCTAGTAGATGTAAATATTGATGAGTTATTTGGTACCCCTGGAGCAGAAAGTATTATGCTACCTTCAGATGGAGATTCAGATGATAAACCAAAGTCCATGTTCTCTAAAGGGAATGTAGACACTTCGTTCCTTGACAACCCTGCAAGACCTACTGATAAAGTAGAAGAGGCAGAAAAGAAAGCAGAAGTTGATGAAACTATTGCAGAGCTTGATAACTTAATCAGTCAAGAAGAAGATGCTGGTAATAAAGGCAGACCAAAGATTGATAAATCAGGTCTTTATGAACTAGCACAGAAGATGATTGAAGAAGGAGCTTTAGTAGCTTTTGATGATGATAAACCATTAGAAGAATATAGTACTAAAGACTTTAGAGAATTGTTTGAAGCTAACTTCCAAGAAAGAGAAGACAAGATTAAAAAGAATGTTCCAAAAGAATTTTTTAATTCTTTACCAGAGGAACTTCAAATTGCAGCTAAGTATGTAGCTGATGGAGGACAAGACTTAAAAGGATTATTTAGAACACTTGCACAAGTAGAAGAAATGATTCAATTAGATCCTTCAAATGAATATGATCAAGCAGAAATTGCAAGACAATATTTATATGCTACAAATTTTGGAACTCCAGAAGAAATAGAATCTGAAGTTCAAGATTGGAATGACTTAGGAAAACTAGAGCAGAAAGCTAACCAGTTTAAACCAAAGTTAGATAGAATGCAAGAAGAAATTGTTGCAAGACAGTTAGCAGAACAAGAACATAAAAAAGAACAACAAGCTCAGGCAGCAAAAGCGTATACAGATAATGTATATAATACACTTTTGACAGGTGAATTGGGAGGTATTAAACTTGATAAAAAGACACAGAGTCAACTTTACTCAGGATTAGTTCAACCAAATTATCCATCAATTTCTGGTAAACCTACAAACATGCTAGGACACTTATTAGAAAAGTATCAGTTTGTAGAGCCAAGACATGACTTAATTGCAGAAGCTCTTTGGTTACTTTCAGATCCAGAAGGATACAAAGGAAGAGTAAGAGAGCAAGGTGGTAAACAAGCTACTGAAAAAGCAGTAAGAATGTTGAAAACAGAGGAGGCTAGAAAAAATACAGCAACAGCACTTGATGAAGAGCCAGAGCAAAGAAATTCTAGTAACAAACCTCAAAGAACAATTCCTAGAAATGGTGGCAACATATTCAGGAAATTTTAAATAGTAACAATTAAAAACAAAATAAAAAATGGCAACTCCAGTTTTAAACAATGGTATATTCCTTAGAGATACCGCTTACAATGCTAGTTCCCATGTGGATTCTTACCACTTGGTGAACATGCTAAAAGATGCAGAGCCAATGGATTTAGGTCCAGTGGATTTATGGGCAATGGCCCAAAAGGTAGAAATGCCACTTTATCAAATGTCTTCATTTGGTGGAAAAAATGTTATAATGGTAGATAATGCTCGTGGAGAGTATAAATGGCAGACACCAGTGTCTACAGACCTACCTTATATCATTGAGGACATTGAACCAAACAATGAATTTAAAGGTATAGAAGGATCTACTTTCCGTATCAAACTTAACAGAAGAGAATTTGGACATGGTGATATCATCACATATGACAAATACAATGGTGTTGAGATGTACATTACAGCAGATGATATCCTTAACATTGGTGATGGATTTATCTATACTGTACAGTTAGTAAACAATGATAACTTCAAATACCTAGATAACAAGTACTTAAACAATGGTACTAAAGTATTCCGTAAGGGTTCTGCCCGTGGGGAATATGGTGAAAGGTTCTCAGACATTACAACAAGAACAGGATTCCGTGAATTCTATAACTTTGTTGGTGGTGCTGAAGCTCATGTTCACTATTCTATATCTTCACGTGCTGACTTAATGATCAAAGGTGGAATGAATGCAGATGGTACAGTTCCTGTAACTGAAATCTGGAGAACATTTGACAAAACTATGGATCCATCTGTGACTTCTTTAGAAGACATGGTAAAAGTTATGGGTAAAGATAAAGTTAAGAAAGCATTTGATAATGGTGATTTGTCTAGAACATTCCTTACTGGAATGGAAGCAGCTCACTTATCTAAAATTGCTTCTGACATTGAGACTTACTTAATGTGGGGACAAGGTGGTAGAGTTCGTCAGGATGGTCCAGATGATCTAAGGTTATCAGTAGGTCTTTGGAAGCAGTTGGATAACTCTTTCAAAAGAATCTATAACAAGAATAACTTTACACTTGACCTATTCCGTTCTGAGATATATAACTTCTTTAATGGTAAAGTTGAGTTCCAAGGTCCAGATCCAAAACGTTCACTAGTTGTACAAACTGGTATGGGTGGTATGCGTATGGTTAATGAGGCTATTAAAAAAGAAGCAGTTTCTTCTGGTCTTTTAATTCAAGCTGCTGACATAGGAGCTATTACAGGAAAAGGAATGGACTTAAACTTTGGTTTTGCTTATACATCATATGTAATTCCATTCTTAGCTAATGTTAAGTTTGTACTTAATCCAGCATTTGATAATGTTCATACTAATGATATTGAAAACCCAATCATTGATGGTTTCCCATTATCTTCTTATAGCTTTATCATCTTTGATATCACTGATAATACTAATGACAATATCTTCTTATTGAAGTTGTCTTGGGATAATCAATTAAAGTGGTGGTACCAAAATGGAACTATGGACTACATGGGCCGTACACAAGGATTCCAGTCTTCAGGACAGTTTAATGGATACCGTGTAATGATGTCTCAAACAATGCCAGCTATTTGGGTAAAAGACCCAACTAAAGTTTTAAAGATTGTGATGAGAAACCCAATCACTGGTGGATCTTTCTAACCAGTCACTATAATAAACAAGGAGGGGGAAACTCCTCCTTTTTTTTGATTTCAATTTAATTTAACCAATAATAATAATAATAACTAAAAACCAACAACAAAATGGAAAATTTCACAATGGTAGAAACCGGAAGGGGTACAGTTAAAATAACACCAATAGCTGTAAGACCTTTCTTTGATTCAAGTGCTTCTAATATGGGCTTAGAAGATTATGGTATGTCTTTATTTGATGGGGTAACTCATCATGAACAATTAGCATGCTTAGAAAATAATGGAGTAGTTAGATACTTAACAGGTCTAAATGAATTTGCTCCAGATATTAAATTATTAAATGAGGATGACAAATCTGCAAGGATAAGAGAAATTAGATCTGCAGTATGTGAATTAGAAAAAGAATTAGCTGCAAATGTAATTGAACTTGATGATCCACAATTTTGGAATAAAGTAAAATTACTTAAACCAGATAATTCTGATTTTTGGAATAAAATAACTTTAGCTTGTGGAAATGAACCTGTATTCTTAGATCCAAAAGATCCATATGATAGAATTAAATTACATGGAATTGAAGCAGGAGGGTTTTCATTGGTAGCAAAAAGTTATGATGATGCAAGATCAAGACCAGTTGCTCCTAAGTTTTACTTAGATAAAACAGAAGAAACTGTAATGGTAAGAACTGAATATAAGAAGTTGCGTAACAAAGCACTTTCTGAACTTCAGAAATTATTTGATAAAAACAGTACTAAGTTATTCTACATTGCAAAAGTTGTGGATATAAATAGTACACAATATAAAAAGTCAACACCTAATGATGTTATCTATGAAAACATGGATAATTATATTAATGGTTTAGGTGGAGAAAGTAATATGGAACGTGCAGCTAAATCTTTTGTTGAAACTGCTAATTTAGACATGGAAGCATTAAAAATTAAATCTATTGTAAGAGATTCCGTTTTTTTTAAGTATATTGTTAATAAGGCAGATGGTTATATCTATCATACTAAAACTAACTCTTTGTTAGGAAGAAATGTGGCAGATGTAGTAGAGTACTTAAAAAATCCTTTAAATGAGGATATTTTAAAAGACTTAACACAATCTGTTGAGAAGTATTGGAACTCTTAAAATTAATATAAAATGAAAGCAAAGAAAATGCAATATGGTGGTGTTAAAAAAATGCAAAAAGGTGGATCTAAACTGATTAGTACAGTAAAAGGAACCAGTGCAATAAATACAAAACTCAATCCAAAAAAAATTATTGAATCAGGTTTTAATTATAATACTGAATTAGCTAAAAAACAAAAAGCTGATGCTGCTGCTAAAGTTGCTAAAGCTGATGCTGCTAAAAGAGCTGCTGCAAAAGTAGCATCTGGTAAAAAAGTTAAAGCTGTAATTGAAGGTATAACTAGAGATAATCCTAAAAAGACTACTGTTAAACCAAAAGCAACTACACAATATAAACCTGTAGGAAGTGCAAAAGTTTCTATAACAAATTCAAAAATAAAAATTGAACCTAATTTAGGTAAAAATAGTTCTTCTGTAAAAACTCCAGTTAAGACTTCAGTTGTAAAAACACCTGCTGGTAAAACAGTATCTGAAATATGGAAAGAAAAAACTGGAACCTCTTGGTCTGAAGCTAAGAAGCAAGGTTTAACAGATGGTTCAATGAAAGCTAATTTAGCATTACTTGCAAAATTAAAATCTGGTTCATTTGATAAAGAAAATCAACCACCAGCAAAAATGGAAACAGTAAAAGCAACTGATATGAAAGTATCAAGTACAGGTCCTACTGAATTAGCAGGAGTTAAGTCTCCAGAGAAAAAGAAAAAAGGTGGTATTATTAAAACTAAAAAAAAATAAAATGAAAAAAGCAAGTAAAGGAGTAATTGTAAAATTGAATGGTAATACACCAGTTCAAAAAACTCCAGGTTCTAAAGGTGTTAAATCAGGTGTTAACCCAAAAGCTGCAGCATCAAAAGTTGCTAAAGGTAAAGTAGGTGGAACATCTTCTGCTCCAAAAACTGCAATACCTAAAGCTAAAATGGGTGGAAGCATGAAAGGTAAAAGCTGTTAATAGTGCCTAAAGATGCCTGCTATAGTAAAGTAAAAGCACAGTATGCTGTGTTTCCTTCAGCAAGGGCTTCTCAAGCAATTGCTAAATGTAGGAAAGGTTCAGGTGTAGTTAGAAAAACTAAAGCTGGTGCAAACCTTAAAAGATGGCAAGCAGAAAAATGGCAGGATACTAAATCAGGTAAAGCTTGTGGTGCCGGTGGTTCTAATGAATACTGCCGGCCTACAAAAAGAGTATCAAAGGATACTCCTAAAACAAAGTATGAATTAACTCCTTCTAAACTAGCTGCTAAGAAAGCTGAAAAGTCTAGAGTAGGTATGGGAAGAAGAGTAAAAAAAGCATAGTTATGGCAAAGACAGCAGCTTGGACAAGAAAAGAAGGTAAGAATAAAACCGGAGGTTTAAATGCAAAGGGAGTAGCCAGTTATAGAGCAGCTAATCCGGGATCTAAACTTAAGATGGCAGTCACTACTAAGCCATCTAAGTTAGATCCAAATGGCAAAGCAGCAAAGAGAAGAAAAAGTTTTTGTGCTAGAATGTCAGGGATGCCTGGACCTATGAAAGATGAAAAAGGCAGACCTACAAGAAAAGCTCTTTCTTTAAGAAAATGGAATTGTTAATTTAAAATATATATATATTATGAAAACAAAATGTATGAGCTGCGGTGGCTCAATGAAGAAAATGGCTAAAGGTGGTATGCCAAGTAAAACTCCAATCTTAGGTCCTCCTAAAAAACCATTTGCTGCAGGTATACCTTACTTTATAGGTGCTGGACAAACAGGTCCATCTTCTATGAAATCAGGTGGTTCAGTAAGCCGTGCAGTACAAGCTTCTTGTAAGAATGGTATGGTAAGAGGTGAAGATGGTAGATGTGTAAAAGCAAGACCACTTCAGTTTGGTTCTGGAGGTTCTACTAAAACAACTAAATTTGCAGCATTAGCTCCTCCATATAATAAAGCAACTTTTGCTGATAGAATTGTTGGTGCTAAAAAGAATGCTAAAAAGAAATAGTCATGGCTGAGAAGAAGGATAAGAAATGGATACAAAAAGCAGTCAACCCTAAACATAAAGGTTACTGTACTCCTATGTCTAAACCTACTTGTACACCTAAGAGAAAAGCATTAGCAAGAACATTTAAAGCAATGGCAAAAAATAAATAAGACATGCAAAATAGTGTACTTACCATAAAGATAAAAGATAATTCAATCTCTAATAGTTTAACTAAAGAGGAAAAATTAAAAGTTTATACTAAAAAGTATTATGAATTAAATAAAGAAAAAATAAAAGCAAGAATAAAAGAAAGTAGCAAAACAGAAGATTTTAAACAAAAAAGAAGAGAGCTTAATAAAAAAAGAAAAGAAGCAAACAGAGAAATTTATTATAAAAAAAGATACAATATTACATTAGAGGAGTATAACAGGATGTTAATTTTACAAAATAGTCAATGTGGAATATGTAAAATTTCAGAAACAGAAATTAAACATGGTAGAAATACATATTTTGCTGTAGATCATTGTCATATTTCAGGTAAAGTAAGAGGGTTATTATGTTATAAATGTAATTCTTTATTAGGTTTTGTAAATGATGAAATAGAAACTCTTAAAAATGCAATTAAATATTTAGAATATGCTTAATTCAACTTTAATTATAAAAGTTAAACAACGTTTAAATAAATTAGATTCTCAAGATTATGATAATATTGAGTGTTGGGCTGTTGTAGAAGCATTTAATAAGGCTCAAGTAGAATGGTCAAGAAGACAACTGCATGGAATTAATATTCTTAAAGAAGGAGATGAACAATCTACCAGAAGAAAAGATGACTTACAAGTATTATTAAATTCTCAATCTTTAACTATTAATCCTAAAGATTATTATTATAAAGCATTGCTTCCTGAAGATTATATGCAATGGAAAAGAGTTGATGTACTAGCAAAAAAAGATTGTTGTGAAAAAAGAAGAATGACAGTTTATTTTGCTGAAGAAGGAAATCTTAATCAACTTTTAAGAGATAAATCTAAACAACCAAGTTTTGAGTGGGGAGAAACCTTTGCTACATTAATTAATAATAATGTACATATTTACACAAATAAAGATTTTGAAGTACAGGATGCTGATATAATTTATTACAGACAACCTGTAAAAATTCAAGTTCAAGGATGTGTTGACCCATATACAGGAGTAGCATCACCTACTAATATTCAATGTGAATTTAAAGATGATATAATTGAAGTTATAATAGATGAAGCAGTTGCTGTATTAGCTGGAGACATTGAATCAGGAAACCAGTATGCAAGAGGTACAGAAAGTGCTGAAAGAAATAATTAAAATTTTAAATAAAAATGGAAAAAACTAGATTATTAAAAAGAAATCCTGAACCTGTAAAAACTATTAGTAGACCTCAACTTACTGTTACTCAATCAAAAGAAGAACCAGCTATACCACAACCTACTCCTAATACTGGAGTTGGTGGTAGTTCATTAGATACAATGACATCAGCATGTGCAACAGAAATGATGAATGCAGCTATTAGTTTTCATAAGCTTCATTTAAAAGTTACAGGAGATGGTTCTTTTGCAGCACATAAAGCTCTTGGAGAATTTTATGCAGGACTTCATGATCATGCTGATACACTAGTAGAAGGATACCAAGGTGTAGCAGAAAAAATTATAAGTTATACTGATATGCCAATTAGAACTTTAGATACAGTAGCAGATGGTGTTGGATATCTTAGAGATTTATACAACTCAATTAATAAACTACAAGGTATGATGCCATACTCTGAGATTGTTAATAATTTAGATTTAGTTAAAGATTCTATTAACTCAACTAAATACAAGCTACTTTTTTTAAAATAATTTTGATATATTAAAAACTTTTACTATATTATAGTATATTTATTTATTAACTAAAACTAAAACAAAATGAGTTATTTTAATCATGCATTTCAGAAAACCTTTGTAGGTGTGAATGCAACAAATCCTGGAACTCAAGGGTTCACAGGTCTAACAGGAGGTGTACTAGGTACTACCGGAAACATTTTGGCTACTGGCCAATATGCATTTGTTAACCCAAAGACTTGGACTGTATACCCTACAGCTTCTGGTTCAGCTCCAACAGGATGTTGTCCAGTTATCTTAGCATCAGGATCACTTTATCAAAATGATAAAATTGGTCCATTTGCAGGAGGTTATAAAGAGTCTAACAAATCTAAGGAAATCAATCCTAAGTATGTTAGCCGTTTCTACTTTACTCCAGCATGTACAGCACAAAACAATGTTATCCACGTAGGATTTACTCCATACACAGATGATCAGGCTATATCATTAGCAATTACAAATGCTGGTGCAAATGCAGCTGATGGTACTTATACTAATATTGCATTAGTTGACTTATCTACTCCAACAGGTTCTGCATTAGAAGCTACTTTAACAGTAGTTGGTGGTTTAGTTACTAACGTAGCTATTACACAAGCAGGTACAGGATGGGTAACAGGTGATGTTGTTACTCCTGCTACAGGTATTTCTACAGTAGGTAGTAGCATTGCTGGTACTACTATGACAATTGCAGCTATGGCAGCAAGTGGTGGTTCTTTCTTCCCTGGAATGGTTATTCAAGGTACTGGTGTTACAGCTGGTACAACTATTGTTTCTCAATTAACAGGAACTCCTGGTGGTGCTGGAACTTATACAGTTAGTATTTCACAAACTGTTGCTGGTCCAATTGCAATCACAGGATTCTTTTTACCATATGATGGTTCAGGAACAATAACTGCTCCTACATTTACAGTAACTGCAGGTGTTCCTACATCTTGTAATCAAGATTTCTTATGTGGTGAAACATACTACTTACGTTTAGATGTTAAAGGTTCTCCAGCTTTGAGATTCTTAAATCACAATGCATACTTAACAGTTTCTGCTTATACAGGATGTTGTGCTCCAGGTTCAATTGCTCCAGTAGCAGTAGATGCAACTTTAGTATATATTGAGTGGGCTAATCAAATTTACAATTCTCCATTAATTTCTCCATTTATTTTACCAGTAGTAGTTGCTGAAAACAACTCTTTATGGTATGCTCCTAATACAACTGCAGCTCAACTTGCAGCTTTAACACCTCCAGCTGGATACACAATTGGTGGTACTTGGGATAAATATGTATCTCCAGGACATGTTGTTGGTCAGTATGCAGGTATAGTTTTAAATGGTGCTTATGTAGATACTAAATTCTTAGATTGTACATTCCAACCTACAGATTTCTATGAAAAAGAGCCTGTAAGATTATATGCTTCTGAAGTAGATTTAAATGGTGACCCATGTACATTCTCAGGAGTGTGTGTAGTTACTGAATGTGAAGGCCGTCAAGCTAATGGTTTTGGTGACACTTATTTAAGAGATACTATCTTATCTGAGAGATACCGTCAAAACTTCTTTGCTAGTGACTTCCGTATCCGTGAGATAACACAAGGAAACCAGATACTAAATGCTATCAGTAGAAATTCTACTTATAATGCATTCTTTATCCAGCACAATGTTCCACGTTTCAATAACCCATCTTCTACATTTGATAATGATCAATACTTATTAGAGATAGTTGTTGCTAACACTGTAACACCTACAGATGGTGGTAATGGACAATTGTTTGCTAACTGGGTAAACACATGGTTAACAAACTGTGGATCTAGATGTGGTACAATTGAAACTTTTGGTTGTGTTACTTCTTGTACTCCTGTTACTCCAGTTCCTCCAATATCTTAATCTATAAAGGAATAAATTATTAACTAGAAAGGGGAGCTGAGTTTCAAACTCCTCCCCTTTTTTTATATAAACATTATGGCAAATCATGTATTAAGTTTAGAGGTACCTACTGTGATGAACACATGTATTTTAAGTATATTTGATACAAGTGTGTATACTGATTTAATTCCTATAAGCTGTCCTACACTACAAATTACTGTACCTGGATTTAGTTATTCAACTGAAATAACGGTAACTCCTAATTTTAATCAAGTAATAACAGCTTGTGATTTAAATTTACAAACTCAAAATTGTGGTACTACTTATACAGATATTCCAGATGGCATATATATAATAAAATATAGTGTAGCTCCAAATGATATAGTATTTGTAGAATACAATCATTTGAGAATTACAAAAGCATTAAACAGATATAATAAAATTTTATGTAGAGTGGATGTTGCTGATTGTGACCCACCTTTTAAAATAAAACAAAAACTAGAAGCTTTAAGAATAATCCGTATGTATTTAGATGCTGCTAAATCAAAAGTTGAAATTTGTCATGAACCTCAAAAAGGAATGTCATTATACAACTATGCATTAAAACTTTTAAATAAAATGGATTGTGTAAATTGTTAAATTATTAAAACCAACAAATATGTCAAATTCATCATGTCCAAATTGTAATGCAATATTATCATGTGGTTGTCAAAGAAGACAAGCATCTAATGGAGCAGCTGCTTGCACAAGTTGTGTAAGTTCAATAGAAGAAAAAATTAAAGCACAAAAAACAATACATCCCAGAGCTTATGTTCAATCTAAACTAGGGGCAAATAAAATTAAATAAAATTATATAATGGCAGATATACCTACTATAACTTTTGTACCATGTTGTGCTCCTGGAGATAATTATGCTAGATTTATTGGTAGTTCAATTGTTGGTATGCCTAATAATAGTACTTGGGTATATACAGGAACATCAATTATACAAGGAGAAGGTTCAGGTCCATGGACTCAATTAATTCCTGGTCAATGTTATACAGTATTTTATAATAATATTACTGTACCTATAACAACTCCTGTATTTACATTAGATGTTTCAAGTTTTAGTAATAGTTCTATTTATTTTCCTACTGGTAAGACATGTGAAGAGTCACTTTATTGTCAAAGATCATGTATACCAGAATGTTTTAAGTTATGGCCATGTGATGGTTCTGTTGCACCTTTTACAACTTCTACAGATTTATCAGGTTTTATAGGAAATAATATAATAGTAAGTAGTGTAGATCCAAGTTATAATATAGATAATATTTGTGTATTTGTTGAAAATATATCTAATAATAATTGTGCAAATGCAATTGATATTGTAGTAGATGCAAATTCATGTGAGTGTCCTTGTACATGTTATACTATTATAGGAGAAATTAAATCATTAGAATGGATTGATTGTTATGGTGTCTATAATTCAGTAGCAACACCATTAGCTCCTTTTGAAATTTGTGCAGGAGCATATCCTTTAGCACTTCCTTTATTTCCAAATAATCCTTTACAAATAATAAGTAATGGATTGTGTTCAGAAATTACAGTTTTAAATGATGAAACATGTGAAGAAATAACTGAGTTTCAATGTTATCCACCACCTTGTTATTTATTAGAAGATTGTTTAGATAACACAAATGTTATTTATTCTAACTCACCATCATTATTTAGTCCGGCAAGTCTTGGACAAGTAGTTACTATTGCTGGTCATACAGAATGTTGGAAAGTATTAATTTCACAAATATGTGAGTGTCCAATAAATGTAACAGTATTAACTACTAGTGCCTGTTGTTTAACTTGTTTACCTAATATAAATTATAAACTTACATTATGTGAAGATCCTTTAACATTTGTTTATACATCAAATGATTTAAGTTTATATGTAGATAAAGTTGTTAGAAGAGAAGATTGTCCAGGATGTTGGCAAGTAACACAAATTGACGGAAATATACCAACAGATCTAGATATTATAGTCATAGAAGATTACTTAGATTGTGAAAAGTGTAATAGAAAATATTATAGATTACAAGATTGTTTAGGACTTGAATTAGATGTAATAACCTATACTGATCTTTCAGATTATGTTGATAAAGTAATTACATTAGATTGGTGTCCTGAAACATGTTGGACAGTAACTGAAACTATTGAAGATGATACTGCTGGTATTATATCAGATGTTTTAAATTCTTATACTGAATGTGAAACTTGTTTAACAAGTGCACCATGTATTTGTAGTACTATAAAAAATTATAATGATATAGCTGTAACATATAAGTATTTAGATTGTCAAGGTATATTACAAACTGTTACTTTACTACCTGGTCAAAAAAGTGATAGATTATGTTTAATAAGATGGTATGAACCAAAAGCATGTGAAAGTTTTATTTTATATATTGCAGGTGCTATTATACCATATCAAGATATATTATTTCAATATCCATATTCTTTAGGTTATACTGGACCAATATCTGTAGATGGTAAACCTACATTTAGTTCTCAATATAATTATTTTAATAATTATACACATAGTATATACTATGATGGAAACAAATGGATATTATTAGTTAAAATTACAGATTCTTATGAATATTCACAAGTTGCTACTTTAAACTGTGGAGCTGATTGTGATTGTCCTACTGGTGAATGGAATATAATTTCAAGTCTTTCAAATCAACCAAGCTATACAACAGTAGAATTTAAATACACAATAGAATATTTTGGTAACTGTACAAATGGTGTATGTCCTCCAATAAAAAATAAACAAAAATCTATTACTCCTGGTTATAATACTCCAGGATGTGAAGCATGGAAGTATGAAGAAGTTTCTTGTAGAGCTGCAGAAGCAATGTACAAACAAGTTTTAGAATTAAGATATGGAATATCAAATTGTTGTCCTGATGAGGATGAACAATATATTGTACAAAAAGAACTAATAGATTTAGCTGCATTAAATGATCCAACTTATCCATGTGCTACAAATTCATGTGGCTGTAGTTGTGATTGTGATTGTTCAACAACTGAACCTGTATGTCCAGTAACAACTGTTTCTTATAATTGTGTAAACAATAATTGTGTTGATCCAGGTGATGGTTTAGGACAATACTCTACACTAGCTCTTTGTCAAGCTGAGTGTGCATTACCACCTATTGTTTCTTATAATTGTGTAAACAATAATTGTGTTGATCCAGGTGATGGCACTGGAATTTATGAAACATTAGTTGAATGTGAAAATAATTGTGGAAGTGCTCCAGTAACTATAAATACTATATATACAACTTTTAGTACACTTTAATTTAAATAATAAAAATGGAAGATATTAAATTAAAAATTCAGGAATTAGCAGAACAAAATGCTTTTAATGCAAACAGTATTTCATATGGATATAAATTTGTTGGAAATGTTCAAACAGATGAGTTATGTATTAGATTTGGTGTAGACCAAAAAAAACCAATTTCTGAACTTTTAGATTCTGAAATTATTCCTAATTCAATTACAGTAGAAGATCAAGTTTTAAAAACTGATGTATTTGAAGCAGGTAAAGTAGAGTTATTAGCTTGTAATGCATATTGTGGTGAATTTATGGGTCCAAACTCAGCAGTAAACAGAGCATTTACAAGACCCTTAGTTGGAGGTTTGTCAATGCAAATATCTAATTTGCCTGGTTTTGTAGGTACACTTGGTTTTATTGCTGTTGATACTAATACTCAAGCTTTAGTTGGTGTAACAAATAATCACGTTTTAATACAAGATGCTTTTTATACATCAGATAGAAGTTTAATAAATGGAGTATATCAAAATGAATATTTTCCAATAAATAAGGTATATCAAAATGGAGAATTTTATCCTCCACCACTAAATTATGAAATTGGAAGATCATTAAGATATGTTCCTATACAACAAGCTGGCTATAATAAAGTAGATTGTGGTATTTTTTCTATAAATCAAAGTGATATAGCTACAGGAACAATATCATCTTCAGTAATGCAAGCTGGTGTTGCATATACTAATCCTTTACCTTTTGCAACTACTGCAGAAATAAATAATTTACTTACAACTAATCCTATGATTTATAGTTCAGGAAGAAGTACAGGTCCTAAAGGTGGTGCATCATGTCCAATGAGAATACAATCTATATTTTCTGCTTTTCCAATACAATATAAAAAACAAGGTACGTACACTACTGTAAATTTTCAAGATCAACTTGAATTTGTTAAACCTGAAAATGATCCTAGTTTAAGTGTTTTATGTCCTAATCCTATTATAGGTGGTGATTCAGGTTCAGCATTAATTGCTGATTTTGGAGGAGTTAGAAAAATTATAGGATTAGTTTTTGCTGCGCGCACGTCTACAAATACTGGTTATGCAAATAGAATTGATAATGTTGCATCAGAAATGGGTATAGAGGCATGGGATGGAACAAATAAAAATTTTGTAGATCTTTCTTCTATTGAATATGTAACAACAGTAGGTGGAAGTTCTAATAAAAGTTTTATATGTGATGAAAGACAATTTTCACAAGTAGGTTTAACTATATCATCTAATCCTTGTTAATAATAAACAATAGTTGCAAGTCTTAATAAAATTTTGTATATTATATTAATAGTAAACTTATGAAACCATTAAATTACGATAACTCTCCATGTAGTCCAATATCATCTAACTGTGTTATTTGGCAAGGACCTGATTTGCATTGTATTAAACTATGTGCAGGAGATACTGTATCAGATGTAGTTGCAAATCTTGCAACTGAACTTTGTACTATAATGGAACAACTAGATATTACAAACTATGATCTTTCTTGTTTTAACTTAGTATCATGTCCACCAAATACATTTGAAGCTTTAATACAATTTTTAATTGAAAAAATATGTTCATTAGAGGGTATAGCAAGTAATCCTAATTCTGGAAATAAATCTTCAACAGGATGTCCAGATTGTTTAGTTTCTGTTGCTTCATGTTTTATAGTAAATAATATTACTAGCATGCAGTTAATTGACTATGTAAATATGATTGGTCAAAGAGTATGTAACATACTTACAACTATTACAGAATTGCAAGATCAAATTAGTGAACTGGATGTTAGAGTAACTGTATTAGAAAATGCAACTGCTCCAACATTTACTATGCCAACAATAGCGGTAGACTGTACTTTACAAAGCTCAAGTCCAGGACCTTTTATTGGTGCTGGAGGTGCTGCAATAGCAATAGATCTTGTTCTTAGTGCATTGATCAATGATAATACTTATGGCTATTGTGCTTTAAGAACTGCACTAGGTTTACCTGCTGCATTACAAACTGCTGTAGCAAGTCAGTGTATTACATCTAGTTCAACTTCATTAGTATATGGTACTCCAATGGCAACAGCTTATGTTGGAAGTTGGATAGGTACACCTACTACAATAGCTGATACACTTACAGACATGTGGATTTCTATATGTGATATATTTGATTATCTTACAAATTTTAATGTAACAGTTACAGATACAACAACTATTAATTTAGAACAGTCAGCAGGTGGTGTAATATCAGCAAAAGTACAAGATACAGGATGGGTAAATTTACTTGGTTTTAGTTCATATATGAATTCATCACCAGGAACAAATTATACATATCCACAAGTAAGAAGAATAGGTAATGTATTACACTTTAAAGGAACTTTAGTAATTCCATTAGCTACATCAGGAAGTGGAGCAAATGTATTACCGTGGGTACAAACAAATTCTATTGCTAGTTATGAAACCAGTGTTCAAACAAAACCATTTATTGGTACAGGAGGGGTAATATTACAGCCATATGGTTCAATTACTTTTAATAGAAATGCAGGTGCTGGTGCTGATTCTGTAATTCCAACTTCTGTGCTTCCAACCGGATATGCTATTGATGGTTGTACGGCAGGATGGAAAATTTTTAATAGAGTAATACAAATTGCTACAGATACAAGTACAATGTTAAGTTCTTTAATGACTGTTGAAATTGATTCAGGTGGTAAGTTAATTGTTGGTTTAGTAAAAGGTATTGAACAAAGTTCTATAAATACTAGTAATAATGCATATGATACATCACATTTAAATATGATTATTTCTCATGTTAATAATGGTCAAAGTGTACCTAAGTTTAGTGCAGGAACAAATGTTTTACATTCAGCACCTAATGGAGCTTTAGTACCTTTAACATTACCTTTTTTAACAGCTAGTGCGGGAACTTATCCATTTGCATGTAATGCTAATGATGAAGATGAAGTAGGAGGTTTTAGTACTTCTTTAGATGGCTTAATGGTTTTTATATCACCATGTGATACTATAATTCCAACACCAAATCCATGTCCTTAAAATAAAATATAATGAGCTGTAATAATACTAATAACACTTGTAGTAGTTGTAATCACAACTACAGTAGTTGTAATAACAAATGTGCAAAATGTGGATGCAAGGATAGTTTTTTAACTAGTCCTCCTCCATGTCCTACTCCTGCAGGTTGTCCGGATCCAATTCCTTGTCAAGAAGTTTTAAGTTCAGATTGTATTATATATAATGGTCCAGATATTTCTTGTAATAATACTGTAATTATAACATCAGATTCTACATGGGCAGAATTATTACAAGACTTAGTTGCTTATTTTTGTACTACATACGGAACTGTGCCCTTAATATCATGTGGAGTAACTCCTGTGGTAACAGCTGGTTCTAGTGTTAATTCAGCTTTACAACAAATTGTAGCATATTTTTGTACAGCAATTTCAAGTTTAGCAACAGTAACAGCAAATAATGGATTAACAAAAACTGTAAATAACATTCAACTTGGAGGTCCTTTAGTTCAAAATACAACTATTACCAATTCTACATTTGCTTTAAATATAAATAGTACTACAGTACCTGCATTAGCATTACAAAGAACTGCTGCTTCTGGTTTTACATTAGATATAAATCCTTCAGCAACTAATTGTCAAGCTATTTCTGCAAAATCTATTACAACTGGTTTTTTAGCACCTGTAGTAGACGTTGTATGTCAGTCAGCAGGATTAATAGGATCTCAAGCTATAGGAGCTAAAGGACGTAATAATTTAGAAAATTCAGTATCTCCAATAAATGCTGTTCCTGCTGTATATATTGAAAGTTCAACAAGTTCTGCAGCTGGAACAACAAATTCAATTGCTTTAAGATTAGGAAGTACAGATAATGGTTCTTCTAGATCAGGAGTATCAATAGAGTTTGGAAATACTATTACAGCTGGAAATAGTCAAGCATATATTACAAATAGAATAATATCTAAAAAAACTCTTAATACAAGTGAAAGTTCAATGGCTTCTGAATTTGTAATTCAAGGTAAACCAACTATGACTGTAAATCCAGTAGATCAACTAACTTTAAAAAGTACTGGACAATTACAATTAAATCAATATGGTACTCCTAATAATTTTACAGGTGCTCCTGCATGGAGTTTATCTACAGATGCAGTTGGAAATGTTATTCAAACTACTGCAGGTTTATTTGGTACAGCTTTTAGAGGTTATATAAGTCCTAATAGTTTTTCTTCTAAAACTTTTAATAAAACTAATTCAAAGATTGATACAGGTGATATTGTAATATTTAATACTACTAATGGTATCATAGAATATCAAATACAAGATGGAATAAATGTTACTTCACAATATAATCAAACTACTGGGGTTTGGACATGTCCTCAAACTGGCAAATATGATATTAATTATAATGTATATTTAACTTCACCTGCAAATACATATGGGTGGGGTCAAGTAGGAGGAACTTTTGCTATTGGTGTAACAGATATAACAGGTTCTGCAATTATTTATTGTGCTGATACTTTTACTGCTGTACAAAATTTTTACTATGATAAACTTTATATGACAGGTGGTATACAAGGTAAAATTATATCTGCTGGAACTCAAATAGTATTAAGAATACAAAATTTAACAGGTGTGGCTTATACTCAATCACCTAGTCGTGGTGATAATATAGATTGGGCTATTAGAAGAGTAGGTTAATAAAAATTTTATAAGAAGTTACAGTTTGTTGGTTACTGTGGCAACAAGACAATACCCCCGCACTTGTGGGGGTTTTGTTTTTTATACTATCTTTACATTTGTTCATGTCAGTAATTTTTAGTATATTAAATGTATAGTATGAGAGAATTTAAAAAACCAGATGTTACAGCTCCTAGATTTAGACCAGAAACAAAAAATGTTCTAAGCAAAGAGTTTTTTAATTTGTTTAAAAAAAAGTATCCAAAGTATAAGGAAATTGATAATAAAGACTTAAGAAAGATAATAAAGAAATTTAATCAAGTTGTATTTCAAACAGTAATTGAAAATAGAGATGGGGTACAATTACCAGAACAGATTGGATGGTTATTTATTGGAACATGTCAGCAAAGTAAAAAAGAAAATGTTGATTATGCAAAATCTTTAAAGTATGGAGTTAGAGTTACAAATAAAAATTGGGATTCAGATGGTAAGTTAGCAAAAATATTTTTTTCAAATCATGCATTAAAACATAAAATTAAGAATAGAGAATTTTGGAGTTTTATAGCCTGTAGAGAATTTAAAAGATCAGTTGCAAAATCTTATCCTGAGAATTGGCAAATGTATGTAGAGGTCAGTCCTGAAATTAAATTACAATGGGCATATAGTAGAACTGTGTATAAAGATTTACAAAATAAAAAAACTGCAAATACATTGCAAAATTATAATGAATTTGACTTATGACAACAGTAGGAGAAGCCATATCAAGAGTAAGAAATGTATTAAAGGCTGTTAAAGAAGATCCTTTTTTAACAGACAGAACAATATATTTTTCATTACTTAAATATGCTAAGACTTTAATTAAAAGAGAAGATAATCAAAATAGACTTATGAAAATGAGTTCTATTTTTAAAGTGCTTCCTTATATTGAATTAATAGATGTAGATAAAGTTGAAGCAGGCTGTCTTGGTGTTTATTCACAATGTTATTTTAAAAGGTCTAAAGAAAAACTACCAACTATTTTAGATGGTATGTTTGGTCCTATTTTCCGTACTGTATCTTCTATAGATGGAACTATAGAAATGTTTAGAACAGATCCAGGAACTTGGGTATCAATAACTAAATCTACAACATTTAAATATAATAAGAGACCATACTTTTGGTATCTTAATGGTTATCTATATTGTCCTAATATTGATTGGGAAGCTATAAGAGTAGAAGCAATCTTTGAAGGTGCATTAGATACCTGTGATACAACAGAATGCCAAGTATTTCAAGATCAAACTTTTGCTTTGCCAGAATATTTATTCTCAGAAGTAGAGCAATTTGTAATAAAAGAATTAACTATGATGTTGTCTGTTCCATCTGATGGACCTGATGATAGTCAAAATACACTTAGATAAATGTTTAATTATACACTACGTTACAGAACATTTGACCAGTTACTGGAAGATGTCACTATTGATCTAAGCAGCTTTGCTTTAGAGAACATGATTGAGCCACAACAGCTCATTAAGTTAGCTAAAAAAGTAAACTATGATCTTGGCCTTAGACTTAACCAAACAAAAGAAGTTATACTAGATGTATGCCATGGTAAAGTAAAGCTACCAGATGACTTCTATACCTTTAATTCAGCTTTAATTTGTAATGAATTTGAACTTGCTGTAGGTTATGATGGTTTTGCTAGTGGTACAAATATTCAAGAGGTACCCTATAGAGAATTTCCTGCTACTGTTAATCAATGTGCAGCACCTACAATTAACTGTTCTACATGTAATTCTAATCCATGTAATCATACTGCTGCATGTCCAACTAATACATGTCCTGCAGAATGCCCCACACCAACTATTCCTACGTCTTTTGATCCACTTAATCCTTCTGGAGATACTTGCATAAGGCCAAGAGTTTTTATGAACTGTAAGGGAGAAAAATGGGAACTGATACAAGTTATAAATCAGGGGACTACAAGAATCTATAGAAACATGTTTCCTTTAAGAATGAAAGCAAGTCAAGGTATTGAATGTGACTGTCCTAGTTTATATGTAAATTCAATAAATGAAGGATGGATAACAGGAGGATTTTTATTTACTACATTTAGTGAAGGTAAAGTTTACTTAAACTATCAAGGTCAAATGGAAGATGACCAAGGACAGTTATTAGTACCTGATCATGATTTACTAAATGAGTATTATGAGTATGCACTGAAAGCAAGAATCATGGAAAACTTATATCTTAATGGTGAAGATGTTGCTCAAAGATTAAGTCTTATTGAAGGTAGATTAAAAGCTGCTAGAAATCAAGCACTTAGTTTAGTTAATACTCCAAACTTTAAAGAACTATATGATCTTTGGTGGAAAAACAGAAGAGCACAGTATTCTAAATATTATGATATGTTTAATTCACATGCACCAGCAAATACATATAGACAAAATCCTAATGCAACAAGAGTAGTAAGATAATTATGGCAAAGAATTTACAAGATACTTCTCAAAATATTAATCACAGTTTTACAAAAGGACTGAACAAAGATTCTGATCCTTCATTTGTACAAGATGGTATGTGGACTCATGCCCGTAATGCTGTTAATAATACTGTAGAAGGTGACTTAGGTGCAATATCAAATGAAACATCTAACTTTTTATGTGCAATTACTGGAGCAACTATGCCCGCAAGTATTGTAGATAAATATATTATAGGTGCTATACAATTGTTTTCAGATAAATGGCTAGTATATACTGCAGGTCATAATTCCCAAGGTCAATCTAAAATGTCTGAAATTGGATTATTAGAAGAAAACTCTTGTACTTATAGACCTATTGTACAAGATGCATGTTTAGGTTTTGATAAAAGATATCTTATTTCTGGTGTATCAAGAGAAAAAGAAGATTGTACATGGCAAGCATATTGGGCAGATGGATTAAATCCAGATAGATATTTAAATGTTGGAGATCCTCAAACTTGGCCTACAAGTAATTATGTATGGGTTGGACTTGCTCCAAATATGAACTATTATAGTAATGGTACTAACACAACATTTTTATGGCCCGGAGTAAGGTGGCAAAAGTTATGTACAGACTCAAGTAATACTACACAAACATCACCAGGTGTTTGGCCAGCAGGTCATCCAGTAGCAGGTTGTATTACTTGTGATGACTTCAATGTTTTAGATTGTGATAAAATTAGACTAGCAAGATTAATGGAAACTCCATGTCTTAAAGTTCAGAAAGGTGAAGCTGGCGGTACATTAAGAAATGGTACTTACTATGCAACAATAGCTTATACTATTAAGGGTCAAAAAGTTACAGATTATTTTTCTGCTAGTAACACACAACCTTTATGGTCTGTTAATGATTTATCATGTTCACTAACAATTACTGTAGAAGCTGATGATGTAAACTTTGATGAATTTATTCTTGTTATAGTACAAAATATAAATCAAGGTACTGTTGCAAAACAAGTTGGTACCTATTCAACTAAAACAACTAGAATTGAATTAGATCAACTTAGAGAAGATTTAATTTCTGTTCCAGTTGAACAACTACCCATTCAAACACCTATATTTGAAAAGTCAAATCAAATAGCTGAAGTAAATAGTTATTTACTCCGTGTAGGACCTACATCTAAATTTGATTTTAATTATCAGCCATTAGCAAATTTAATTTTAGCTAAGTGGGCTTCAGTTGAATATCCAGGAAACTATTATGTTAAAGGTGGAGGTAAAGGATCTTACCTAAGAGATGAAGTATATACTTTTTTTATTAGATGGGTTTATGATACAGGAGATAAATCTTCTTCATATCATATTCCTGGAAGAGCACCTGTATTTTATACAGTACCTTCTAATGGTTCTAGTTTACTTGAAACAGCTCTTTTAACTGATAGAAATTCATTAGCAGCAGATGATCAAGTATTTGAAGTATATAATACAGCTACATCAGTTCCTAATGCATTAGTTGGTACAACTTTAGATGATGGTGGTCTTATATTAGCTACTGGAGATATGGGTTATTGGGAATCAACTGAAATATATCCTGATAACCAAGATTATATTTGGAATGCTAGTGCTCATTGTTGGACAGGAAAAGAAAATTTTCCAAGTCCTGTTTATGATTTATGTGGCTTACCAATAAGACATCATAAATTCCCAGACAATTGTCTTAGTAATAATACTATACATTTTAATCCAAGTACATCTACTACTACTCAAGCTAATAATCCACAAATCAGATTAATGTCTGTTTTTTTTGAAAATATTATTGCACCAAAAGATAATGATGGAAATGATATTCCAGGAATAGTTGGATATGAAATTTTAAGAGGATCTAGAGAAGGCAGTAAGTCTATTATTGCTAAAGGTATGATTAATAATTTTAGATCATATCCTATAAAAGGAAATGCTGCAAGAGGAAGAACAGGTCTTTATGCAAATTATCCTTTTAACACTATTACACCTATATCAACTTCTTCTAATCCTGCAGATAATAATTATAGATATAATGATCCCTATATAGGAAATGGTAATTATGCTCAAAATATACCATTAGATCTTACTACATTTCATTCACCTGATACAATGTTCAGTTCACCTTTTCTTTCTACAACAGAATTAAAATTGTATGGATACATGTCAGGTTATTCAAATCAAAATTTTCAGGATCCAGATCAACATCCACAGTATAAACTTCTTTCTGATTTTACTGTATTTATAATGTTTATTGGTGGTGTAATAGAAACTATTGTAAGTTTAATTGGTAAAAGAACATATGATACTCCAAAATTACCTGATTTTTATCCACAGATGCTACCAGTTCCTATGTCATCTGGTACTAATCAACCTGCACAAACAACTGCTCAAACAGCACTTGCAGCAGACGTAATAGCAGCAAATACTATAGTAACTAGTTATTATTCAACAGGAGGTTATTTAATTGATGCAGTAGGTATAGCACTAGGTGGTTATGAAACTACTGGTCAAGCTGTGTTTAATGATGCGGTTAGACTTGCAAATAATGCTGCAGCACTAGTTCCTACAACAGGGGTAGTACCATTACCTACATTAACTGGTTCACAAGAATTACCAGGATATGCATACTTACCTATAGGTTTAAGAACAATTGGATTTTTAGAAGCCTCTATATTTTATTTTTCTGAAGGAGCAAATGTTACTCTTGAGTTTTTATATGGTATAATACCATATAGACAATATGCTATGCAATCACTAGCATATGGTTTTTATAGTAACATGACTACTGAAAATTTAGCAACAGATACTGTAAGATTTAAAATTGATGAAAGTTTCTATATTAGAGATACTATACAGGAAGTTCCAAGATATCAGAGTAGTGCTGGTACATTTTTTTCTTATAACATTAATAATCTTAAAAGATCTGATACAGTTACTTTAAGAACAGTAGATGGAACTGGTGCATTAAATGGTCCTAAATTATTAAATATAGATAAGTCATTAGTTACTATGGGTAACATACAACAAAATTTAGGAACATATCCATGGTTACCTGGAGCACTACCTGATTTTGATGATATAAATATTCCTTTTTCATTACCTATTGCAAGTCATTATGGTGGTATTAAAGTAAGACTTAGAAATCAATATGGACAATTACAGTCTATTAAACAAATTCCTATCTCTCCTTGTGAGCAAAAAATAGGAACTGTTGGTAATAATTTTACACCAATAACAACAAGCATTACTTGTCCTGGTATTATTACAAATCCTAATAGTACTTTAATATTAAATACATTACAAAGAACTCCTGTATTTTTTGGTGGTGATACTTTTATAAATAGATACACTGAAAAAAATACAATGTTTTACTTTTTTGATTGGTTATATGGTCAACCTGATGGATTTGAATATAATTATTATTTGCATTCAATGATTCCAAATCCAAGATTTAGGGTTAATAGTATTAGATATGATGTTTCTAATCTTGTACCAACTAACTGGATTAATCCAACACCTGGTACTGGTGCTGGTCCAAGCAACTTTTATAAATTAGATTGGGATGGTTATGATTATGCTGATGATGACCCAGGATTTTATGGAGCAGCTATAAAACTTAGTGTAAAAGAAGCTAAATTTTATTTAGCTAATTCTTCTGTAAAAGATTATTTTGTTGAGTCAGATGTATTAATAGATTTTAGAACTCAAGGTGATACAGAAGGTGAAAAACATTATGATCCTTATAGGTATACTAATCTGCCTTCAATGTTTAACATGAATCCAGATATTATTACTAGAGGTAATGTATATAGATATGATTATTCACTTAGTATTTCAAAAGCATATACTCAATATTTTTCACAAGGAAATTTACAAAGCAGATATTATGATCCTAATGTAGCTAAGTTATGTTATACATATTTACCAGATAGACTTTATTATTCATTACCACAACAAAATGAATCCTTTAAAGATAGTTGGTTTGTGTATTTACCAAATAACTATAATGAATTTAAGTCTCAAATTAGTGGAGTAAAATCTATAAATAAAAGTGGTATCTTTATTACTTTTCTTAATGATAGTCCATTAATGTTTCAAGGTGTAGATACCTTACAAACAGATTTAGGAACTAAAGTTACAATTGGAGATGGTGGTTTATTTTCTCAACCTGGTCAATCTGTATCAAATGCAGATAAACCATATGAATATGGATCATCACAAAATAGACTAGGAGTTATTTCTACACCTGCAGGTTTATTTTATATGTCAGAGAATCAAGCTAAAATATTTAACTATGCAGGAGGTCTTAAAGAAATTTCTCAGATAGGTTTAAAATGGTGGTTTTCAATATTTTTACCATATAAGCTAACAGTTGATTTTCCTAATTATCCTTGGCAAGATAATCCAGTAGCTGGAATAGGATGTCAATCATTATATGATAATACAAACTCTATTATTTATTTTTCTAAAAAAGACTATCAACTTAAAGAAGAACTTAAAAATCAAGTTGGTTATGTATCTTTAATAACTACAGGTAAAGATAAAGGTAAAGGAGATTATTTTACTTTGAATGGTACTGGTAGATATTTAATAGGAGATCCAAGATTATTTGATGATGCTTCATGGACATTAAGTTATGACCCTAAGAATAATTTCTGGATTAGTTTTCATGACTGGCATCCAGATCTTAATCTACCAACTAAAACTACTTTCTTAACTACAAAGAAAAATACAATTTGGAAACATAATTATGCATGTGATTCATATTGTAACTACTATGGTCAAGATCATCCTTTTGAAGTTGAAGTACCTATAATAACAGGAGAAACAGTTACTACAGTTAAGTCTGTACAATATGCATTAGAATGTTATAAAAGATCAAATGTAAACTGTGTTGATCAATTTCAGGTATTAGATTTTAACTTTGATAAAGCCGTTGTATTTAATGCAGAACAAGTTTCTGGATACTTAAACTTAAATATATTCCCTAAGAATAATATTACATTAAGTTTACAATATCCAAAACCTAATCCTTTTATACTTGTTGAACCTAATGTACAACCATTACCAGGATTTGAAATTTTATTTTCTAAAGAAGAAAACAAATATAGATTTAATCAGTTTTGGGATATTACAAAAGACAGAGGAGAGTTTCCTATTGGTTCAGGATATCCACCACAAGGAACTTTGATTCCTGGTACTACTGAATTATTTGGAAATTATCCACAACAATTTTTATGGGATACACAACCAAATGGATATATTAAAACTTTAAATCCAAATAATATGGATATCAATAAACCATTTTTACAAAGAAAAAAGTTTAGACATTATCTTAATTTCTTACATTTAAGAAGAGATGTGTCATCTAATATTAATATGATTCTTAAATTAACAAGTACTAAAAATCAATTATCCCCAAGGTAATGTTAAATAAAAAAGTTTTATCCAAAATAGATTTAGGTAGTTATACAAAACCTAATCCTTTTCATAAAGATATAATCTATGATCCAAAAGGTCAATGGGAGCATCCTGGACAAAACACTAGAATACCTGGTGGAGATATTACTATGCAAGGAGTACCATATCCTGTATATGCTCAACCTAATGTAGGTCAACCACAAATGATGTATCCTGATCAAAACTATCAGTTTCCAGGAGCAGACTATGTAGATGAATTTCCTCAGATGAGAAAAGGAGGTAGAACAAAAGGTCTTGTATCAATGCCAAAACCAAGTAAAAAAGGTTTACTGTCTAAAAGTTATTCTAGAAGTTTAGATGCAACTAACAAATTTTTTACACAAAATTATTTATTTGCAAAACCTAAGTCTAGAAAGAATAAAGTATTTGATCCTAATGCTAAGTACTATCAAGATGGTGGTATAAGTAAATTAGAGGGAGATCTTATTTCTAAAGTACTAATGGAAAGAAATAGAGGAGTTGATTTTGTAGATAGAGCTTTTGCATTAGGAGATAATCCAGGAACACCAATGTTTAATCTACCCGATGATGAACAGTTTGGTCAAAACATGTCACACAAAATGGCATGGGGTGAAGATGATAATGGTCAAGCTTGGATGTACCCTACTATAATGAATCCTAATGATGAAGCTATCCAAGTTCCTAATCAATATGCTGATTATATTTCTTCTGAAGGTTATAAAAATGCAACAGGAATGAATCAGTATGCAGAAGGTGGTTCTTTGCTTACTAAGAAAGTAACATGTAAAAAGTGTGGTTGGAAATGGGATGCTGCAGATGGTGGTAAGGATATTACTACATGTCATGAGTGTGGTGGTCAAGGATTAGTACATGCTCAAAATGGTATAACTAAATTATCTACAGAAGATGAACAAAAATTTCAAAAGTTTTATCCTACTCTTCCTGATAACTTAATGCAAGATGATCCAGAATATGATATAAGAGGATATTGGGATTCAGAAGGAAGACCATCAGAGTTTAACTATGATCAACCTAAAGAAAAGGATGGTTATTATCATGCATACAGTATTAATGCTAACACAGGAGAGTATTTAAAGTCTCCTGTTCATGATACATTTCAGCATGCTGTAGATGAAGATAGAAAAATTGGATACAGACCTATTACTAATGTATACGGTAGAAACATTGCTACTTATAATGAATCTCTTATAGAACCAGAAGAACAATCTTTCTTAAGAAATACAGAAGGTCCTGCTAATTACATCGAAGTTGATCTTGATGAAGATGAGATAGAAGAATATAGAAAAGGTGGCTATGTAGTAGAAGATATTTCTATACCTTCATTAAATCAGATGCAAGATGGTGGTGAAAATGAAAATCTACCTAACAAAGTACAAGATCTAAATGAAGTAACTGTTTATGGAAACCAAGAAAAAAGAAAACTTCAAGGTTCATTAATAGATAGGTTAAAGCAAGTAAAAAAAGCTTATAATGATCATAGAGTTAATTTAGGATTAGAAAAACAAAAACAAAGTGCAGAAGGAACTTCTTCAATTATTTCTTTAAAAGATCAAATTCAATCTTATAAGAAAGAATTAAATGAAGAAAAAAAATCTTATGATAAAGCATCTAAGGCTTTGAATGTATTAAAAAAATATAATCCTGAAAGTTATAAAAAAGCTAAAGTATCAGATGTATTAAATTCTACAGGAGTTGATGATTTAAGAAATTTATATAAAGAAGGAAAAATTTCAGATGCTACTTTTATGGATTTCTATGATAACTTTGGTAAATCATATGATAGAGAAGCTACTAAAACAACTGAAGAAGATCAAGTAAAATTAGAAGATTCTTGGTATGGAAAACCTGATGAGATGGGTAGAACTAGATGGATGGATAATCCAAATAATGTATCCAAAGTAGCACAAGCTGTAGCAACAGGAGCTCCTTTAGCTCCTGCTTATACAATAATGGCTCCTGCTATAGGAGCAACATTAGCTGTTCCTGAAATTGCTGGTGGATTAAATGCATATTTTGGATATCATGGAATAAAAGAATTTAGTGATCCAAATAGTCTTACTAGAAAAAGTATGAGTAGAGCTTATGATGATCCTACAGGTAGTAATATAGGTGATGCTGCTTGGGATGTGGGTATGAACTCATTAAACTTTGTTGGCTTACCTTTTGGTAAAGCTATAAAAGGTTCTAAAAATTTAATTAATAATACATATAAAATTAATCCTTGGGCATTTAAACCTAATCCAGAAGCTTATTATAGAGGGATTGGAGAAGCTGGATATAAAGATGCTATAGAGTCTGGAGTATTAAGAACAAATAGAAATCCAAATTGGACTGATTCTCCTGGTGATTCTCCTTATTTTTTTAGTGGAAAAAACTTTGAAGGTATAAAACAATATGAACCTAATGTAATTACAGAAGTTACAAATCAACCTATGAGAGCAAGAACTTTTTCAAAACTTGCAGGACGGGGAGATGAAAGTGTTTTTCAACCAATTAGATATACAGGACAGAAGTGGGCAGGGAAAGATATTGTTGAAAAATTACCAAATATATCTTTAGGTGAAAATACAAAATTTTATAAAAAACATTGGTTAAAAGGATATAAAGAAGTTCCAAAACAATTACCAGGTTCTCCTAATGCAGGTATAACTAGTAATGTAGATGAATTAGTTGATTTATGGAGAATACAAGAAAAGAATGGAAAAACATTTGCACAACTTGCTGAAGAAAGAAAAATAAATCCTTTATTTAACAATCCAGCAACCTTAGCTAAAAAAGCAGAAGAAGAAAAATATTTTGGTCAATGGTTTACAAAAGATAAAAATGATTTTGATTTTTATAAAGCTGATAGAGAATTTACAAATCCTGAAATAATACATTTAAAAATCCCAAAATCTAAGTTAGAACAATATAGTCAATATGATAAATCTTTAAGTAGGGCTCCTGATAGAGAATTTGTAATACCTTTTGAAGAACAAAAACTTTATAAACAATTACCAGGTTCTCCTAATGTAGATTTTTCTAAATATTTAACACAAGAAGAAGCTATAGCTGCAAGAGCTGAAAGATTAATTTCTCAAAAAAATAAACCAGGTTGGAATGAACAATTAACTCCAGAATTAGAACAAAGATTATCTACTGCTGTAGAAAGACATAATCCTGCTTCTGATTATCCAGGAGAAAAATTAGGATCAAATACAATGGGTAGAACAGCTACAGAAGTAAGTAAAGATGCTAATTTAAGTGGTATTCCTTTAAATGAAGCTAATAAAGCAAGAATTGCTGCACATGAAACTGGACATTATTATTCTAATAGTCCTGCTGAAGGTGCAGAGTGGTTAAAACCATTTAATTTAAATAAATTAGAAAGTTATAAAACTAAAACTTATTTAAGAGGTAAAAATAGATCAGCTAATTATGCTAATGAAATTAGAGAAAGAGCTGCTCAGTTAAAAGATTATATTGCACAAAAAAATGGAATTCCTTTAAATCAAGATTTTAAAATTACACAAGTACAATTAGATGATGCTATTAAAAATTATGTAAAAGATACAGGATTAGATAATACAATGTCTAAAATGTTAGGAGCTTTAAATGATAAAAAAGGTTTATTAAAAACAATGAATAAATATGCTCTTGGAACTGTACCAGTAATAATAGGAGCAGAAACATTACAACAAAAAAAACAAGGTGGCACATCTAATGATTATGTAGAATTAGATCTAACATCAGAAGAAGTACAAAGATATAAAGAAGGTGGTTATGTAGTAGAAGAAATAGATAATTACCAAGATGGTGGTGATAATCAAAGTAATGGTGAAACATATAAATATCTTGGAAGACCAGATTCTCTTTATAAAAAAAGTCTTAATGGAAGATGGTCAATTAGTAATAAATCAACAGGTAATAGATTTGTTTCTATTGAAGATCCTAATGGTTCTAGAACTAAAGAATTAAATAAAAATGCAGTAACAGTTTCTAGTCTTAATAAAAAAAGAAGAGACCACTTAATTAAATTACACAAAGAAATTAATTTTCCAAAAGAATTTGTTGACCTTAAAGATACAAGAACAATAAGAGCAACTACAGGTGAAAAAATAAATCCAAATGTTGATTTAAAAGCTGACAAGTATAATAAAGTTGTAATAGATAATATAATTAAAAAATCAAAAGCTGTAGGAGTTGATCCAAGTACTATGTTAGCTATTGCTCTTCAAGAAACAAATTTTGGAAAAAAAGATGCTAACTTAGGCCATGCTTTATATGGTGATACAGCATATCCTTATGGTTATATTGACTTTTATAAACAGAAATTAAATGAAGCTAAAAGAGCTAAAATAGATAATGAATTATTACAAATACAATACTATAATGGTCTAGGAACTGTAACACCTGAAACAGAAGAAGATTATCATGGCTTTAAAATGCAAAAAATATATGGTGTTCCTATTCCTGCTGGTGGTATAAACATGCGTAAGAATCCATTATATGGAAAACAGATTGTAGATTTAAGAGATAATGTAGTATTAAAAAATCCATATATTCAAAAAGCTCTTAAAGAAAAAAAACAAGGTGGAGCAAGTAATGATTATGTAGATGCAGAATTAACTCCAAAAGAAATAAAAGATTTAATAGCACAAGGTTATGTGATAGAAGAACTCAATTAAACTTTATAAGTTTACTGAATAAATTAAAATTTATTATATTTAATTATAACTAGTTATATGAAAAAAAGAGTAAGAATTTATAAATCATCAGATGGTGAAGGTAAATTTATAAATAAAACTGCACAATTTTTACAAAGAGCACAAGAAGGAGGAGTTCCTGATTCTAGTATGATGGGATATCCAGGTGCTCAACAACAATCTCAAGAACTTACTGATGATCAGTTAGCATCTGTTGTATTACAAGATATATCAAATTCTGCACCTAGAGAAGCAATTGTTGTAAAGTTAGTTAATGTATTTGGTAAAGAACCAATGGAAGCTATGCAATTTGTAGATAAAATGTATAACTATGTTGAACAACAACAACAATCAGAAATAGATAGTGAAGATAATGAAGATGAAGAATCAGAAGATATAGTATCTGGAAATGATGTAATGGAAGTTGCACAACCTGAAAAAGAACCAGAATCTCAATCAGGTACAGATATGGCAAATGAAATGATTCTAGAAGATGATGGATCAAATTATGATGACAATGCAGCAGCATCAAATTTAATCATGCAATATGGTGGATACTATAGAGCTGAAGAAGGTATGGAAGTACCAATTGAAATGCCTGATGTAAGTGCTTATTTACCACAAAATATGTTTGATGCTTATGGTAATCCAAATTATTATGGTGATACAAATGCTGCAGCTGACATAGCTTGGACACCACCTCAAATGGATGATACTGATGAACAAGAAGATATCAATGCTTTCTCAGGATTTGAAACTCCTGAAATACCAGAAGAAGTAATTGATGACTATGCAAAATATGGAGGTTCTAAGCAAAGCAAAAAACAATTTGTAAGTTCTGTTTTAAAACTTGTTAAGAAACAAATGGGTGGAGATAATCAAGATCCAAAGTCTGCAGATTTTACAGATGACCATGCAGATCCAACAGGTTCAGGTGTAAGAAAAAAGAATTTAAATAAATTTATTGGGTCTATTAAAAATGAATCTGCTATTGCTCAAGCTAAAGAACAAGCTGAACAACAGTATGATCAGATGATGCAACAACAGCAAATGTCTCAACAATACCCTGTAGCACAAAATGGTGGTGAACAAAATATCTATCAAGGGCAAGACTTTGAGAATCCTATGCATCATTTAGCAGCTTATTCACAGGCAGCAGGTGATGTCTTTAGTCAAGATCAAAATCAAATGATTCATGCTAGAGATGGTGGAGGTATATTTGGTAGACAAAGAATGCCAAGAGATTTTAACTTTGGATATGGTTTACCTCCTATTACTAAAATAGATGTAAGAAAATCAGGATGGTTAACAGGTAGACCAAGACAATACTCTATTGAGTTTGGACAAGGAAGTCCTATGCCAGGAATGGGTATGCCAGGACAAGGTGCAGGAACTTATGGATATGGAGCTAGAACAGTTAGATGGCCAGCTACAAGAAGAAGTGTAGTAACTGATGCAACTTCAGTTAATAAAGAAGCATTAAAAGAAGTAGCAAAAGAAACTCCCGGATCTACAGCAACTACAAATGCTGCTAATCCAGAAACTGTAACTACAGTGAGTACAACTACTCAAGGAACTGTAGCTAGTAATACAAAACCAGGAGGAACTACACAAACTCAAACTAAAACAGTTAATGGTAAAACAGAAACTAATCCTGTAAATTCAAAAACAGTACAACCTACTGATAAATCAGAAGCTAAAGAAAAGAAAACTTTAACTGATGGTGTATATACTTATCCTGGAAAGAATAACTTATATAAAAAGAAAGAAGGTGTATGGTATATAGATACAACAGGTACTGGTAAAAAATACCAACAGTTAAAGTCAGGAGATGTAACAGGTAGAATTAATGCTTTAGAATCTAAAGCTACACTATATAAAAAATCTGGAGCTAATACTACACAAAAAGTTAATCCAGTTGCATATAGTTTGGGAGATCCAATGGCTTTTACAAATGCACTATTAAGTAAAGATCAAAACCAAATTAATAAGATCATGTTTCCAGGATATCAAGAAGGTGGTAATACATCACAAGATATGATGGGATATAATGGTGAGCTTTTAAAATATGTATATGGTGGAGATGAATATGATGATATTTCTCAAGGAGATATAGATGATGTATATTCTAAAAATACAGCTAATGGAGATTTTCCTATGGCTAGATTTGGTAGATCAATTGGTAGAGCAATAAGAAATTATTTTCCTGCAAATGTTATGCCTATTGGACAATATACAAGAATGCAAAGAGGTCCTTATAATACTCAAACCGGGCAAGTTCAAAATTTTATACCAGGAGCTGGTACATATTTAAAAAATATTGATGTTAAAAAATCAAGTTGGATTACAGGTCGTCCTAAAAAGTATACTATTACTTATGGTAATCAAGAAATGGATCCTAGAAAACAAAATATTATTACTCTTCCAGGTTCTGGTGCACAAACTTCTCAAACTCAAGGTGATAATAGAACTGCTAATAATAATCAAAGGAGTGATATAAAAGGATTAAAGTTAGGTTCTAAAGCTGCTGTTAGAAAAGGAGAGTTAGGAAATAAAATAAATGATTGGAAACTTAAAATGCTAGGTTTAGATGAGTATGGTAATAAAATAGGTAGTGAACAAAGTGATAAAGTTCCAATGTCTAATGTAGAAATGCTTACAAAACAAGGCAAGATTTGGGATGAGAAAAGTAACCGTTGGATTGCAAAACCAGAACCACTTTCTGCACCTATGCAGTATATGAAAGATTCATTAACTTTACCCAATAATCCTCAACCTTTTTCATCTGATCAATTAATTAATACATCAGGACCAAGAAATACAGAAATGCAATATGGAGGTGACTTAAGAAGATTTATGCCTTATGTTCAAACTGGTGCAGAAACTCCTGTAACTTATACAAGTAATCCTGCATTGGCCGGAATGACAGATGTTGATATGATATCATTAAATCCAGGTATATCAGGTATAAATAAATCTTCATTTTGGAATGATCAAGCAAGTTTTAATCCTCCTGCTCCTGAAAGAGATAAATCTAAAGATCCTATTGAATATAAAGTAGATCCAAATCAAGGTCAAAGTCATCAAGCTGAAAATGTTTATTCAGGTACAGAAGGTGATGTATCTATGGATTTTAAAACTAAAAATTCATATGATCCAGAAGCTTATTTAAATGTTGCTAATGCTGGTATTAGAGGTATTACAGGAATGATAAATAGAGCTCAAGATAGAAAGAGTGAAGCAAAGATGTATGAAAATTATAATGCTGATAATCTTTATGCTGCTAAAACAGTTCAAGATAAAGGAGATTATGATACTAATACAGGATTGTATAGACCACCTAATCAAGGAGCAAAGAATACTTCCCGTTCTAAACAATATGGTGGTGATGTATATCAAGATGGTGGCTATGTTGAAGGTGATGAAGTATACATGACAGATGATGAAATACAAGAATTTCTTGCTAATGGTGGTGATTTAGAATTTATATAAATATATAATATGTTAAGAAGAGTTAAAATTAAAGTTGTTCCTAAAGCAAGAACTGGGTACCAAGTACGTGGAGCTTTAGCAAATGATGTACCTGCTTTTGGAGGTGCAGACTACAATGCCTATATTGGACAACCAGATACTAAAGTTAGTAAAACTATTTCTGCTGTTCCTAGAAAAGAAGCAAATCTTGAAGCTGAAGGTGGAGAGACTGTAGTTGGTAACTTAGATGGAAGTAACATAGCTTCATTTAAAAAAATAGTAGGACCAAGACATTACAATGGAGGAGTACCTCTTAATCTTCCTGATGATAGTTTTATTTTCAGTGATACTAAGTCTATGAAGATTTCAGATCCTCATATTCTTAAAATGTTTAATAAGACTGCTAAGAAAGGTGGTTATACTCCTGCAGAGTTATCAAAGAAATTTGATATCAATAAGTACAGACAAATTTTACAAGATCCTAACTCAGATAAGATAGATATAAAAACTGCTGAGTTAATGATTAAAACTTGTGTTTTAAAATTAGGTGCTTTAGCTTTAGCTCAAGAATCTAAAAAATCATTTCCACAAGGTATCCCTAAAATTGCTGAACCTTATATGGAAGCAAATGGAATTTCAGAAGAAGATTTGATACCTAAAAAACCAGAAGAGCAAGAAGAAATGCCTGAACAAGAAATGGGTGAGTATTCTGAAATGCAAGGTATGAAAGAAATGCCAATGCAAATGCCTAATGGTGAACCGGTAGCAATGCCTCAACAAGGTATGCAACAAATGCAACAAGCTCCTATGGCAGCTTATGGAATGGAAATGGGAGGCTATGATATGCCTTACTCTAGTGATCCATATGAAATGGCTTATGGTGGTAGTTTGTATAGTGCACAAGATGGTGTTACTGTAAATGGTATTGCTGCTCAAAAAAGAAATATGAGTCCTGCAGAAGGTTCTGGATATAAAAAAGGAACTGTTGCAGGTGCTGGTCCTAATGCTCAAGGTTACTATAGAAGTATTCCTGGTGCTGAAAGAACTTATATAGGTGGTAGAGCTATTCCAGGAGGATCAAGACCATCATCAGGATGGGCAGGAAGTATGTGTGATAGATTAATGCAAGGTGCTACAATTGCACAACTTGTATCAGAAGGTCATGGAACCACGGCAGGTTTAACAGCTTTACTTAAAGATTGTATTCCTAAAGCTGAAGAGAAATTTACAGAAAAACAAGATGCCTTTTATAATGAAGAAGAAACACCTGAAATAACTACAACTACTACAACTTCAAAATCTCCATGTGAGTGTACTGATCCGGATACCGGTAAAACATATGATCCTGGTGAAGATGCAAATGGTAACTGTAATGACTGTACTAAAGATTATCCAGGATCAGGAGTATATAAAAATAACACAGAACGTAATCCAGAATGGTGGTTACAAGATACAGTAAATACTTTTGGTGCAGTTGGAGAATTAGCACGTATTAGAAAAGATATACCATTTGAAGTAAGAGCTGATCTTGAAGAACCTAGACCTACATTTTTAGATGACACACGTGGTCAAGGAAAAATAAATGCTGCTGCTAATGTTGCTTCTCAAGCTGCCGGACAATTTGCTAGAGCTCAAGGCCAAGGTGCAAACTTATCTGCAATACAAGGAGCAAATGCAGCTGCTGCAGCAGATTTAGCATCACAAACTAATAACCAAAATGTAAATATTGGTAATCAGTTTGAAGCAGCCCAAGTTGGTGTAAGAAACCAAGAAAACATGTTGAACCAACAGATGGCAAACAGATTGTATGATAAAAATGTTATTGCTAATCAACAGTTTGAAAATGCTAAAAGACAAGGTAGAGCTAATGTAAGAGAATCATATAATACTGCACTTACTAATAGAGCTAAGACAGATGCTATGAATCAAATGTATCCTAATTATCAAGTGGGTCCACGTTCTGGAGGTTTGGTTAATTATACACCTACTCAGAAAAAAGTTAGTCCAGGTACAAAAGAAATAACACCAGAAGAATATGCTCAATCTATTTCTAAATATGATCCAAAAGTTCAAGCAAAATTAATGGAACTTAAGTTTGGAAAATATGGTGGACAGTTTTTTGAACATGGTGGTTATGTGTATTCTACATTCCCAATCATTTAGCTATAAACTTTTAAAGTTTAGTAAACTTATAAAATTTTAATATATTTACAGTATAGATAAAGATAAATTATGGCAACATATATTCAAGGTGTCACAGATTACATTCCTCAATTTCAGCCTTTTCAGCCTGACTATAATTTTTATTCTAATGTTTTGCAAACAAAGCAAACACAATATGATACAAATTGGAAAGCTTTAAATAAAATGTATGGTCAGTATTATAATGCTGATTTAACAAGAGATCCCAATATTGCAAAAAAAGATAATTATCTTAAGCAAATTGAATTTAATTTACAAAGAGTTTCACAATTAGATTTATCATTAGAACAAAATGTAGATCAAGCTACTCAGATTTTTAAACCTTTTTATGAAGATAAAAATCTAATGAAAGATATGGCTTGGACAAAAAACTACATGAGTAATGTTGGTTTTGGAGAAAGCTTAAAAAATGCCTATGATCAGAAACAAAGATCACAATATTGGTCTGATGGTATTGCTGCAATGAATTTTAAAAGAGATGAATTTAAAGAAGCTTCAGATGCTGATGCATTATCTTTTGAAAATGCAACTTATACACCTTATGTAAATGCTGTTGAAAAAGCACAAGAGATAGCTAAAGATGCTGGATTATCTATTTCATCAGTTGACTTTAGTAAAGATGGAAAATGGATTGTTAAAACAAAGAATGGTGAACAATTAATTGAACCCTTACAAAAGTTATTTGAAGCTAGATTAGGAAATGATCCAGGAATTCAAGAAGTATATAAAACACAGGCATATGTAAATAGAAAAAATTATGCATATTCTAATGCTGCTCAATTTAAAGGAGACAAGAATGCAGCTGAGATGAAATATCTTGAGAATAGTTTTAATGTTTTAAAAGCTCAAAGTGCTGTAAGATATCTTGGACTTAAAGAAAGATCACTATCTTATGATGCAAAAATAAAAGATCTTGAAAATCAAGTTGAAAAGGGAACAGCATCTCCAGAAGTAAAATTGATGCTGTCTCAATATAAAATGAATAAAGATATTAATGATCAAGTATTAGTAAGAGCAGAAGATGAACAAAAAGAATTAAGCAGTGGTCAAAGTACTGCAACTACATCTACTGGTTTTGTAAATCCTTTTGGAGATATTAAGTCTTTAAGGTATAAAGTTGACAATGGAATGGCTTCTACTTTAATGCAAAAAGATTTAGATGAAGCTGCTAATATATTTGCCTTTAAAGATTCTAAAGTAGATATTGATGCTAACCCATATGCTGTATTAGATGTAAAACACCGTTATAGTATGCAAGAAACTGCAGCTAGAAATGCTGGTTTAGAGAGAGCCGCTAGAATTAGAAATGCAGGTGAAAAAGATACAGCACTAATGAAATGGAAATTAGAATCTGGTACTTATTATCAAGATGAGGAAACTGGAGAAATTCTACCAGTAGAAGCTTTAAATCAAATGTTTGTAGATCCAAATGATAAAGGTACATCTACTGATAAACTTAATTTAAAAGAAGCTAGTAGACATATTAATAGATTACAAACTGAAAGTATTGCAAAACCTTACTTAACAAATGCACTAACTTTAATTGAAAAAATGGTTAAAGAAGGTACAATGAGTAAACAAGAAGCTGGTAAGATATTATCTTATGGCAAAAATCCTAACATTAGTGTTGATTTATTTTCTAAGAAACTTAATAAATATGGTTCTGAATGGTTACGTGCTGAAGTAGGAGCTGATGATTTAGCTAAGATAAATAGTAGAATGAATACTTGGGTATCTCAAAATGGTCAATTATCAGGATTATCTACCACTGAATATAAAAACTTTGCAGTTAGTTCTATGAAGTTTCAAGATTATACTAATTATCTTAAAGCAGATGCTGATTGGAGAAAACAAACTTCTTATGAAGTAGAAAGAGATTTAAGAAAGCAAGGTTATAAATATGTAGATTATCTATATGATAATAAGGGTAATCTAAGAAGTCAAAAAGACTTTTATGGAGCTCTTGAAAAAGCTGGTAAAATTAATAAATCAGATGCTGAAAAAGGTAAAACATATAAAAAAGATCCAGTTTATGTATCTATGGGACCAGGTTTACCTGCTATGCCTGTAGAATCTCAACCAGAATCTGTAGATTATAATAGCTTAGTAAAAGCAGCTAGTAGAGTATATACTTCAGGCAGAGTTAAAAAAAATGTACCAGGTTTAGATAAATTAGGTACTATGTCGGGTACAGGTAAGTTTACTATGGGTACCACAACTACATGGGTTAATCCTAAAGCACATGGTACAGCAAGTACAATTTGGACAGCTGAAGCTTTTAAAGACTTAGCTAAAATGGATTGGGGTGCTAATGATAAAAACAGAGTAACTTTTGGAGGCATAAGTAAAGATACTTGGAATAAAAGAGGAGAAATGGAATCTAAGAATAATGTTGGTAAAGCATTATTTGAAGCTATAAGAGGTGAGTTAACTAATCCAAAAACTAAAATGGGTAATTTCCGTATTGGTGTTTCTCCAATAGCTATTGGATCAATGAATAAAGCTGCTATTATTATCCATCCAGATGCTGAATGGTTAAAAGATTATGTAAAATCTGGTAAAGATGGTACAGGAACAGGTTTAATAAGTGCAGATGAATATAATTATATTTTACAGAATGGTATTTCTTATATCACTGATTCTAAAGATATGACTAATACAATGTACAAAAGTGCATTCCAGTCTCCTTTACAATCTTATGTAGATCAAGTTGGATCATATACATATACTGATCCAAGAAATGAAAATTATAAATTTACAATTGAAAAAAATAAATTAGGTACAGGTGATTATACTACTTCAACTTCATTTCCATTATGGAACCCAGAGAAAGGTAAATATGAATATGAAACTGAAGTAGAAAATACTTCAAATCTTGGAACTAACTTAGAGTCTACAAGAGATATGATGCCCGATCAATTTGATGCAATAATGGATTTAAATAAACAGTTATCTAATGGCAATTAATGATGAAGTTTTTAATTCTTTGGATCCATTAGGGCCTGAGTATGGAAAAATAAATGCACCTATAATAGATAGTAAAGGTTTATCTCCTTTTGAGGGAGATAGAATTGAAATGCCTAAAACTAATTTTCCTGATCAAGGAGAACAGTTTTTCCCAATAAGACCTAATATAAATAATCTTGAGTCTCCACAAAAAAATGTAAGACAAAGTATTGTTGGAGTTCCACAAAATAAACCTGGTTTAAATAAATCAGCTAGTTATAATGATATAAAAGCTGCTGTTAAACAAAATTTAAAAGCTGCTATACAAGCTAAACAAGATAAAAATACTTATGCAAAGATATATTCTTATGATGCAGGACCAGATAGTAATGCATTTTATAAAAGGTATCAAGCATATGGTCAAGAAAAGTTTGATGAAATAGGATTCTCTCCAATAAGAGATAATGAATCTTTATTTAATGCACATACTACTTGGTGGGATGATCATAAAAGAATGATGACTAATTCATTCTGGCCTTTGTTTGGAAGAGGTTTTGTAGCTGGTCCTAAAAGTTTAGGTAAAATGCTTACTGGAGATTTTTTTGGAACAGACCTTGAAGATGCAGCAGCTTATAAAGAAGCAGCAGCTATTGGTCAATCTAGCAAAAAAGGAGTTCTTTCATTTGCTAACAATACCATAATGAACTTTGGATACTCAGCAGGTATTATGTCTGAAGCTATCTTAGAGGAAATTGGTGGTGTTTTACTTGCACCTGAAACATTAGGAGGAAGTTTTTTTGTATCTACAGCTAACTTACTTAAGAATACTGCAAAAGCATTTAAGGGTTTAGATCTTGCAAAAGATGGTTATAAAGCTGTTAATACTAGTTTAGATAGCATTAATAATGTTCAGAGTGCTAGAAAATTTTGGGAACAAGCAAGAAATGTAGGTAAGATGCCTCTAAGCCCTATAGGTGGTACAGTTAGAGCATATGAAGCTGCAAAGACTGCAGATAATTTAACTAACTTGGGAAAGGCTTATAAAACAGCAGGAGGTTTTTACAGAGATGTTGTAAGAATGAACATGGCTTTATCTGAGGCTAGACTTGAAGGTGGTATGGTAGAGAATCAAATTTATGATAATCTATATAATCAATACTATGCTAAAAATGATAAGGCTCCAGGTAATGCTTTACAGTATGATATGATTAAGCAATCTAAGAAAGGAGCTCTTAATACAGTACTGTGGAATTCTGCTCTTATATATGGTAGTAATGCTATTGTATTCCCAAATATCATGGGGCCAAAAGGTGGTATTAGAGGTTACTTAAAAAACTCTATTAGTGAATTTAAAACAATTAAAGGTGGCAAGTTTGGGGATTATGGTAATATAATGTACAATAAAGCAGGTAAAAAAATTCAGTTTGAAAAAGCTAATTTTAAAAACATGATTTTAGATTACATGAGAAAACCTATTCATAAAGCTGCTTTAGGTACCTTAGGTTATTTTAAAAAGAATTTTACAGAAGGTATTCAAGAAAATTTACAAGAAGTTATTTCTGGAGCAAATGAAAAATACTACTCAGATACCTTTAATAGTAAAGCTTTAGGTTCACATGAATATTCAAAAGCAGTATCTAAATATAATACTGCATCTCAATTAGATTATTATGGTAAGGAACTAGGTAATCAATTTACAGCTACAGGATTTGAAACATTTGCTTCAGGTTTTGCTATGGGAACATTAGCTACTCCATTAAATTCTGCATTTCAACAATTATCTATTGGTTATAATAAAATGTTTGATAAAGAAACTTATAATACATTTAAAAAACAAAAATTAAATATTACTAAAAAGCTTATTGCTCAGTTAAATGGTATAGATATACAAGAATTTTTAGATTCTAAAACTTTTAATTATGCTGTACAAGAAGGTGTAGCAAATATAAAAGAACAAGGTTCTAAAAAACAAGCAAATGATGCTGACTTAGAAGGAATTGTAAGTCAAATGGAATACTTGTTTAATAATGGAACTACTGATATCTTTAAAGAAAAAATGAGACATTTTAGTGAAATGACTCCAGAAGAATTTGAAGAAGCTGTGCCTACTGTACCAAAAGGTGAGGGTGCTAAGTATCAAGCAAAGATTCCAGATACTCTTAAAAAACTAGATGAAGTAGAACAAGACTATAAAAATATTAATGAAAGATATCCTAATCCAATTACTGATGATAATCTTCCACCAAAAGGTAGTCCTGAATATGAAGATGCTGTAGCATTAAAAGAAGGTTGGAAAAAAGCAGTACAAAATGCTGTTTATTTTAAACAATCCTTTAAGGATACTATGGCTAGAAAATCACAAATTATGGCTAAGTATCTTTCACAAGCTCCTTTACAGGGAATGACACAAAGAGACTCTGAAGTTATTTTTGATCATGATAAGTTAAGAAATGAAGTTGCTATGCTTAAAGATGAAGTAGCAACATTAAAAGAACTTAAAGATCCTGAATCTCAAAGACAGTATACTATTAAACAAAGAAAATTAGAAGCTTTAACTAAGCTAGGAGAAAAAACTGTTAAGTTCAGTAACTTTTTTAATAGATATGAAAAAGCTGCTGCTATCAAAGCTGAACTTCAAAAACAAAGTGATGTACCTGTAACTGATGAAGAAGTTGAAAAAGTAATGGATAGTAATTTTGGAGAATATAATGATGAAAATAAAATAAAAATATTTTCAGAACATGAAGCAGCTTATAAAGATTATTTAAGAGCACTTGCTGAAGTAAATGGAGATTATCTTTTTGATCAAAATGTTGATGAGTCTTATGAATTATTAGCTGATCATTATAAATTAGGATATGAAGCTAATAACTTAATGAAATATGTAAATTTATTACATGATCCAAATGCACTCATGGAAACTGCTGATAGAAACAGAAAATGGATGAAAGAACTCTATAATAAAAGAGGAGAGATCTATGAAAAAATGATCAGAGAGCAATTAGATTTAGTTATAGATAATGCTTTACTAAATAAATTAGCAAATGAAGGTATTTATATCAGCCTTGATGATTTTGCTCAATGGAAAAAAGATGCTACTCCACCTTCAGAATTTTTTGATAATGCAAGAAAGATGATCATTCCTGAAGGAACAAAAGCTTATGATGACTATTATGCATTTTTTGAACAAGCTTCTAGTCTTAAAGATCAATCAACAGGAACATTAAAAGAATCATTAGATCAATCATTAAGTGTTAAACTTGATGAGATAGATGAGCAAATGGCAGAAGCTATTAATAGAGTTCCAAAAAAAGAAGTTAAGATTGTTAGCAATACTCTTAAATCTAAGAATGGAGTTAATATAACTCTTGCTGAAATTTTTAATACACTTGGTCAAGAAGAATTTGCAGAAGGTGTTTTTAGTGAAGATGCAGAACCTTTAGTGTTATATAAAGATCTTGAAGGAAATCTTAGATTAGATGGAAAAGAAGGTGAAATTTTTAAAAATTTAAAGGCAACTGTTGATTTTACAAGTGTTCAAATATATACTGTCAGTGAGCAATCTGATCCTCAATTAGTTGCTCCTATAGAAAAAAGATATGAAGAACTTAAAAATAAGACAAGAGAAGAATATGCAGATAGACTTGAAGAAATTACAACTGAAGAAGAAAAACCTGTAGTAGATTTTGTACCTGTTACAAATGACTCTGAGAATCTTCTTGATTATCCAGCTTTATATAATAGTTTATATAAATCTTTTAATGAAAAAATACTATCTAAATTAAGTGATCAAGATCAAGTTAATCTTACAGAAGAAGAAGAATTAAATTTATTTAATAGATTTTTGAAAACTGATAAAGATGCAAAAGCTGAGATAGATGAATTTAATAAAAAGAAAAAGTTAGATGTAACTACTAAAGAAACTGGTGAGAAAGGTGAGTTTAAATTTATGTACCAAGGTAAAGAAAAAAGTACAGAGGACTATAAAACAGTTGTTGATCTTAGAAAAATCCAAAGAAGATTCAGAGCACTTATTAATGAAATTGATAATAAAGAAAATGCTACTACAGAAGATATGACTAATAAGAGTAAGTACAAAGTTCTTGTTACTGACTTTGAAAAACTTATTGCAACCAGATCCAGAAAAGGATTAACTCCTGAACTTAGAGCAGCTATAGATAAAATTAATACTATTAAAGAAAAGCAAGGTGATATAGTAATAACTGAAGAAGGTATAACAGTAAATGGTGAAGAATACCAAACTGCTAATAATGCATTAGGTATTGAAGAAGTTAAATCTCCATTTAAAGATTATGTAGATGAACAAGTTAAAAACTTATTTGATCCAGAAGGAACTCCTATGTTTGATGAAACTAAAATTACTCAAGAAGCATATGATAATCTATTTGGTGATAAAGGATATCTTACTAAGTTAAAACAAAGAGTAGATAATGGTGAATTATTTATTGTATCTCAAGGATTGACGGTATATGATACTAAATCTAAAATGGCTAGTACAATAGACTTACTAGTAGCAGATGCAAATAGTAATTTAACTATTGTAGCAGTGACCCCGGATTCAAAAAGTAACTGGGATATCTTTAATAAAAAAGATAATCCTAAGTCTAAGATAAAACAAGCAGCAATGCTACAAACAGCTAATGCTAATTTGTTAATGAGTATGCTTGGCACAGAAGCTAAGATTGCTGTCTTACCAATTGAGATGAGTGTCAGCACTACAGATGATAAAATCTTATCAGCTAATAAACCTACTTCACCTACATTACTTGCTACTGATTTCTTAATTGCTTTAAACAAGACAGAAGCTCAAGCAGAGATTGATAAACTAATCCCTGTAGAAAAAGTTACTACTACAGATACTAAAGCTGATATAGAAAGAAGAAGACAAGAAAAACTTACAAAAGCTGAGGAGTCTGCAAAACCTAAAATAGATGAGTGGCAAAAGAAAGCTGATGAAGATATAAAAAGAAATGGTGTAATATCAAAACCTGTTAGTAATACATTAGATGCACTAAAAGGAACATTATTTAATGAATTAGAACGTATTAATGAAGCATTTGATAAAGAGCTTTTAGATAATAATATTCCTAATGCTAAGGAATTAATAGAAAAAAGAAAAAAAATAGCAAGTATTGAAAACTCTAGAAAAAATAATTTACTATATCCTGGAAGTGAAACTTTAGAAGAAATTAATGCTAAATATGATGCAGAAATAGCTGCTTTAGAAACAAATGTTGTTCCTGCAGATGCTGAATCAAGTGATGATGTAGAGTCTCCTGCAGTAGAAGCAGAAGTAAAAGAAAGAGAAGTTGTTGATATTGATGAGTCATTAAGATATAAGGTATCTGACTTTAAAGCTGACTTAGATAAAGTAACTACAAAAGAAGAGTTAAATAATTTATTAGCTGATCTTAGTATTAAAAATTCACAACAGTTAATCTCTTTAGAAGACTTGCAAGAAATGGCAGTTATGAATAAAGAAAAAGCTAACCAATTAAATACTCCACAAGATATTAAAATTGTTCCGGAATCATTGGCTCCAGGTACAGAACTTGTTGCAAAAAATACTATCTTTGTTTCAGGTGTTAATGTTCAAGTAGATGAAACAGTAGTGGTTAAATCAGTAAATGCTAGTAATAATACTATAGTAGTTACTCCACTAAATTCAACATCTTCTATAACACTAACTTTTAGTACATTAAACCAATCATTTACATTAAAAGATGCTGTAATGAATGCAACAGAAATAGAAGAAGAAAAAGTTACACCAGAAGATAAAATTAAAATAGTTGAGTCTACAGACTTAGTAGATACCTTTGTACAAAATAAGACTGGTAGAATTGATCAAATTGAAGAGACAGCTTCAGCTAAATCTCTTGAAGAATTAGATGAAGAATTAATGGATGACTTAGAATGTTAATACTATGAAAGTTACTTGTGCACTTACTCAATCTCAAGTTGAGAAATTATATGCTAATGTTTATGGTCACATGCTCAACCAAGGGGAAGCATTTGATGCTAAACAATACATGACAGATCTTTTTAATAAGATTGCAAAAAATAAGGATGTAGATACTGCAGCTAAGTTTTTGCAACAAGTACCATCTTTGATTGGTACTGCTTCATTTAGACCTAGCATAGAAGAGTTTGAGATAAGCACAGACATGCTTAGACCGTTGATTAAACAATTTAAGAAAGATGACAATGGTCTTATTAATGCCGTTACTTATTTTAATCCAACTTTAAATCCAGAAGTTAAAAAAGAACTAGTTGAAAAAAAAGCTAATGAAGCTTTTGAAATAAAAGAAACTTCTTCAGATTCAATTACTGTTGATCCATTTAATTATCAACCATATTCAGCATTATCTACTACATTCCAAGAATTTATTTCTAAAGATCCTAATAAAGATATTGAAACAGAAACCTTAGATCAAGGTAGAAGAACTATCTATACTACATTAAGTGCTATTAGAGAGAATGCAAATAACAATACTCCATTAAAAGAACTTATTTATCAAAACACAGTATTAAAGTTAAAGCCTATTAAGCTTTCTGATATAAATCCTGAGTTATTAGATAAGACTACATTAAGATTACTCAACCGTGCTGGATTTTTACTTGGTGCTGGAAAGGCTCAAGCAAATGTAACTACACCAGATAAGATATTCTTAATGGTTATTACAGATAATGTTGAAACTGGGAATCCATTATTCTTTGATGAGAAAGGAAATATTACTACTAAAGAACTAGGGGGCACAATAGTGTTTCAGTTTTTAAGAGAAGTAAGAAAAGAAGGTTCTAATTATAGAGTAACAGATATCTATGGTAAAAGTGATCAGATTATTGATCCGGCAATTTTAGCACAAAAAGCTGATATTTCTTTTGAAGAAGCAGAAGCTAGACAGCAAAAGGAATTTGAAGAACTCTATAACTTTAGACAAAAACTAATTAAAGATAACACAGCTCCATTAATTGACATTGTTGGAGTTAGTACAGGAGTTGGTAGTAATAAACCTCAGTCATTAAATCTTTCTAATGTAACACTTATACTAGAAGATGATAATGATGCTATTAGATCTCTTGATCTTGTAAAGTCACCAAGAGCTGGTTTAGAAAAAGGTCAAGCTATAGTTACTATTAAAGGTGAAGAGATTAAAGTAGATAGACCAAACCTTACTGAAGATATTGCTAAAAAGATTGCTGCAGTATTGACTAATAAGAACATGACTAATAAGCAGAAGTATTCATTTGTAGCTCAATTCTTAGCAAATAATGCTTCTCCTGCAACAAGAAAACATGATTTACAATATTTAGAAAATACAGATACACTTATATATAAGTATTCACCTACAACTTTTCAACAAGGTTATAGTGAAATGATTACTGTAAACTTAGATGCACCTAAAGCAGCTGATGTCATTTCTAAATCATTGATGGAAGCTTCTGGTACAGTTGGTAAATTCTATTCAGCTAAAATGACTTATAATAAAGAGTTACTTGATGCTAATCTTTATCAAGATTATGATCTTCAGACCAATACATTAAATGATGACTACTCTGACTATATTGAATTATTAAAAGGATTACCAAATACAAAAATCTTTTTAGATGTAACTCAAGAAAGTAAAGCTTTTAATAGTTATATGGGTTTTGCAATTCCTAATCAGTTCACAGAACAATTAGCTAAAGCTCAAGAGAATACAGATAATTTAGTTACAGATGATTTATTTGAAACATTATCTGAACCTGAAGATGTTGCACCAGTACTTGGTGTTAGAGAAACTAGAGAAAAAATTATTAGTGTTTTAGAAAGTGGTAAACAAGTTAGAGGAACAATATCAAAACCATTTGGTGCACAATCTAAATGGCATATAACAACTCCAAAAGGAAATATTATTGAGTTTTATAATAAAGAAAAAAATATTACTGCTGAAGACATTGCAACTGAAGTTAGTTTAAATCTAGTTCCAGAAGCTGAATTTAATGGTAAGAAGTTTACTAATGTTATTGAAGTAAAAGCAGGAGATAAGTTACTTGGTTATGTAAGAGAAACTGAAGACTTTGATGCTCCAAAAACTGCAGCACCAACAAAGACTGTAGAAGAAATTGAAGCAGAAATTAATGAAACACTTGATCCTAAAAATGTTGCTAAACCTGAAGATGGTGGAGCAGCAGATATATTTTTCTATAGAAAAGGTGAATTACCATCAGATGTATCTGAAGAACAAATAGCAGATGCAAAAACATGGTGGGCTAACTCTCCATTAAATAAACATATTGGATTTAGAGAAGTAGCTAATATAGTTAACTCAGATGCATTTGCAAGATTTACAGCTTATGGTGCCACTCTTAATGGTAATCTGGGTATGATTGATCTTGCAGCAAAGGGTTCTATGGTAGATGTATATCATGAAGCATGGCATGGATTTTCTCAATTATACCTAAGTAGGGCTGAGAAAAAAGCTTTGTATAGAGAGGTACAGAAGAAGCTTGGAACTAAGGTTGACTTCTTTGAAATAGAGGAAATGCTTGCTGAGGATTTCCGTGAGTATGTAAGAACAGGAAAGGTTAAAGCTAACTCTCCAAAAAGAAATAGCTTATTTAGAAAAATATTAAACTTTTTAAGAGAACTCTTTGGAAAAGGTTCAGTAACAGATACTGCAGATATTAAAGCTGTCAAAGAGTTATTTGATAACTTATACCTTGGAAAAGGTTTAAACATTTACACGCCATCTATTGACAATGTAATGTTTGATGTGTTATATAGAAATAGTGGTGTTGTTAAACCGGGAACAGAGACTGACCAAGTACTTAATAGACAAGATTCTAATCTACTTAAAGATAGTATGGATTCAATCATCTCTGATATCATTGATGATCAAGTTCCTTCAAAAGTAATTAAATCAGGTACCTTAAGTATTCTATTAGATTCAAGAAATAGAGAACCCTTATATAAGTTAATAAAAATTAAATTACAAGATAAGTTAAACAGCACTACTAAACAACTTGAAGATACAGAAGACACTAAAGAAAATGAATTTAAGAAAGAGCTTTTAGAAAATAGAATAAGAATTCTTAAAGCTGGTTTAGATAACTATGGAGATACTACAAATGGTTTAATTAAATACCATGTAGATAATAGTACCTATGATTTGATGAGACAGAAATATACTGCTCTTGAATTAGATGAAGAAGGTAACTTAATGGAGCCTGCAAATCTTGAGAATACAGAAAGATATGGTGACAAGAAAGATGGCCAGAAATCACTAATAGAACTAGCAGGTAAAGAGACTCTTTATATTTTAAAGAGTTTACATGAAGGTAAGATTAATAAAAATACTAATAAAATTGAGTATCAATATAATGAACTTGGTTTTAAAAAACTTGCAGACTTTAGAACTACTTGGAATAACACAGTAAGAGCTATTGGTGGTATTCAAGATGCTCAAGAACAGTATGATAAATTAGTTGAGGAATCAAAAACAAATGCTCAGATTAAACAACTTGTTGATACTAAGATAGCTAATCCAGAAAATTCAACTAATCAATATGAGTTTCAAGCTACTTCAGCTATTTGGCAAGACTTTAGTAAATCAAGAATACCTTATATTCAGTTAACAGTATTTAAAACTAAAATAGGAGAAAAAGAAGTACCTGATGGATACTATGGTACAAAAATGATAGATATATTTGAATATAGTACTGCAGTAACTGATGCATCTAATGATGTATTTAATGTTATAAGAAAATTTCAAGAAAATTTTAAAGCTTCTACAACTAATTTATATGTAGATAGAATTGGAAGAGATAATATTCCAACTTTAAATTTACAAAAAGTTGTAGATGCTTTTGGAATAAATGGTAAATTAGATACTTCTAATTCTTTTGCATTTGCAAGAGCTATTGGTTTTTATTTAGATGATATAAGTATAATTAAAAATACACTTAAAAAAGATACTAAAACTATTGAGCAATTTGGTCTACCATATATTTATGATATTGTTAAAAGACTAAATGACAAGTCTAAATTAGAAAATACTAATAGCACTGTAAAAACAGTTATTGCTAAGTTTAAAAATGATCCCATACAAACTCTTATGGATGGTATACCAGAAAATATAATTGGTACTACTAGAGAAGGTCAAAAAAATAAGATAAAAGAAATTGCAACTCTTCAAAGTAAATATGGATTAGAAGCATCTACTGGTATGGTTCTTAATGCAGAAAGAAACTTAGTGTCTGAATTTATTGAGAACAATACTATAAGCAAACAAGTATATGCATTAAACAATGCTACTAAACTTTCTGATCTATGGACAACGGATAAGTTTCAACATATGTCTTATCTTGATCCGGCAACTAATCCTTACACAAAGAGATTAGCTACCATTAGAACTTTGTATGAATTAAGTTCTCCTGAACAAAAAAGAAGAGCAAATAGATCCTTAAAATTATTTATGGATTCTGGAACTCAAATTGAAGGAGAAGATACTGGTTTAAATACAACATCATTAGATGTTAACGGTAAATTTCTTCAAGAAATTAATACTATGCTTAAAGATGGTGTTCAAGAATTTATGAGACATGCATCTAAGTCATCTTCATTTGGTGCTAAGATAGAAGGTGGAGTAATTGGATTACCAGGTAAAGAAGGTAGTGATGGTCATCTTTGGATTGATGTTAAAATGTTTACAGATAATACAGCATATGAATATGGATTTAAAGCTCACATGCTACCTTATATGGAAGCAGAAGCTGAGAGAATCTTTAAGTTTAGACAGAACAAAAAAGAGTATTCAAAATATGCAGGATACAATAGAGATTTAGGTAATGGTCTTATGGCTGGAGAAGTATTTACTGCATTTGATAATGTACTTACTAAAAGCTCAAAAGAACAAATATATAAAGCTATTGATAAAGCTATTGCAGAAAAAAAGAATTTTAATCTTACAGAATTTCTTAGAAATGATAATACAGGTTTATTAATTACTGTTAAAGATAATGTAAGAACTTATTTTAAAGATCAAACTAAAATAAATACTGGCTTACTTACTAATGCTAATTTTATTAGTAAGGATTTGATTAAAAAAATGAGTGACTTAGGTGTTGCAGAAAATCAAATTGAAGATAAACTTGTTGAAACTTATACCTATAATTCTTGGGTTCAGAACTTTGAAATGGCTGTATTATTTTATGGTGATATGTCTCAGTACAATCATGATAAAGAAGAATTACATAAAAGAAATACTGGATCAACTTCAGGTGGTAGAGGATTTAGAACTGACATTGCCGCTAGAAACTTTGTAAAAGATTTTTTAGCTAAAACATCCTATGCTAAAAAAGCTGGTATGCCTACAATAGCATATGATGGAACATATAATACAGCTATTATTCAAGATGTAAAAAGAACTTCAGAGTATTTAGGACAAATTGAAAAAGGTCTTAGAAAAGATTATGAAAGAAGATATAAAGAAGCAGGTGTTAAGAATGCAAAAGCTGAAATAGACATTAGGGTTGAAAAGGAAATAAGTAAATATAAAGATATAGAAGAAGCTGATGGTCAAGGTTTTATAACTTTTGATGCATATAGAACTTTAAGATACCTTGAGAATAATTGGTCAAATGAGCAAGAGATTCTTTTCCAAAGAATTTTAAGAGGAGAAGAAGTAAATGCATCTGACATAACAGAAATGTTTCCTGTATATAAAGTTCAGAACTTTGGTGCATTAGCTAATACTAAACTTCCAGTAACAGCTATGCATAAATTTGCATTAGCTCCATTAATTCCTTCAGTGATTGAAGGGTCAGATCTTCAGTCTTTACATAGACAAATGATGGAAGATAATATTCAGTATGTATCATTCCAAACTGGTTCTAAAGTAGGTAGTGAAACTTCTACAGTTAATGAAGAAGGTGAAGCAGTAGCAGATGAAATCTATGAGCCTAAGTCTGATCAAAAAGTTTTAAAGAAAAACATCAAATTTACAAAGAATACTATTTATCTTGAGAATCTTAAAAATGTAACATCTGTTCCAAATAAGTATAAAAACAAAACTGTATTTTCAACTCAGTTAAGAAAACTTATTTTGGGTGGTTTATATCGTAATGGTAAAATTATTAATTCTAATAATAAAGCAGTTATTAACGCTTATGAAAAAGCTGTAGATAATTATAGTAAGATTTTAAAACTAGAACTATTACATGAGATTGGTTATGAAGAAAATAAAGAAACTGGTAAATATACCGGAAACTTAAAAGATTTCTTAAATGTAGTACAAAGAGAACTAGAAAGAAAGGATGTTCCAGAACATCTTGTACAAATGGTAGGTCTTAATAGAGATAACTCTATAAAAACAGATTTATCATTACACTTAATGGCTGATGAAATTGAAGCTATCTTAGTTGCATTAGTAGAGAAAAGACTTATTAAACAAAAAGTAAAAGGAGAACCATTAGTTCAAGTAGCTAGTTCTATGTCTAATGGACTATGGGATAACAATCTTAAGAAAGGTACTAAAGCAGATATACTAAAGTTTATGGGTACTAATAATCTTCCTTTTTATAACAATGACACAGCTGATGGTAAAACATTAGCTATGAAAGTTGCTATAGCATTACAAGGAGACTTTGTTAATTTACTTAAACTTAATCATTTAGATGGCCAACCTATTGGGACAAGAGCTAGATTAAATGATATGATTAAAGAAGATGCTTGGTTAGATCAAAATGATAATAGAAAGTCTGTTACTTTATCTGCAGTTAGGATTCCAGTACAAGGATTAAACTCTATGGAGTTTATGGAAGTATATGAGTTCTTAGATCCGGCAGCTGGAAATATTATTATTCCTCCAACTGAGATTGTAGCTAAATCAGGAACTGACTATGACGTAGATAAGTTGACCACATTTATGCCTACAATTGATACTAAAGGTAACTTTGTTAAAACAGGTATTACTAATGATGAATTATTAGCTAAAGTAAATAGATTAGCTGCTACACCAGAAGGTTCAAAAACAGCTACTAACTTAATTAAAATTCAAAAAGCTGCTCTAGAGAATGAATTAATATCAACTATTAAAGGTATTCTTGAGTTACCAGATAACTATGCAGGTTTAGTTAGACCAAATGATACCTATTTATTAAAAGATGATATTGCTGATAAGATTGAGAATGATGTTGTTGAATACAATAGATTTCAGAACATGCATAAAGAATCTGAAAGAATTGGTAAGAAAGGTGAAAAAGTAATTAGTCCTACTAGAACTCTAGAAGTATCTTATAACTTACACAAGCATGAAGTAAATATGGTTGGTAAAAGAGTACTTGGTCTAATTGCTATTGAAAATGCATTACATCCAGTACTTAATTCTATTGGAGCTTCATTACCTGCTACTTATCAAAATCCTGTTTTTGATGAGGGCTTACAAAGAAATGTTGATAGTAAAAAACAGACTAATAAAACAAGATTACTATTACCACATAATAAAACTACAGAGGGTAATGTATCTCTATCTGGTACTGATACAGCAGATGGTTTAGATAATATTGGTGACTTATTTTCACAAATGATGAATGGTGCAGTGGATGTTGAGAAAAATCCATGGATATTCTTTATACAAGGTAACTATGAGATAGCACCAATGATTACATTCTTACTTAAAGCAGGTGTTCCAAAAGAACATGCTATTATGTTTGTTTCAAATCCTCTTGTAAGAGAATATGCTAAACAACAAAGAATAATTAAAGGTGCTTATGCTAAAATGACAGGTAAAATTGATGAAAACTTTCCTGAAACTAAAACTAAATATGAAGCTGCTGTAAATGCACTTGAGACAGTAGGTATTAAAAAAGCTGGTAGCTTAGTTAGTGCTAAAGGATATTATAAGGCTGCCGTTGATGCTACATCTAAATCTGGAATATTAAATGATGCTCTTGAGTTTGACATTAAAATGATGAGTAAACTTGTTAAGAATCCTAATGCTCCAGAATTAAAAAATCATGCAGTAGCAATGTTCTTACATTTCTTAGAACTTGAAAAATCTACCCGTGGATATACATCTTTAAAATTTATGTCTAATCCAGATACTAAGACTTCTAAAACTTTACAAGAGATAATAAGAAGAAACTTATCTATTGAAGATGCTAAATCAATGTCAACAATAGAAGAGGGTACTGTTGAAAAAATGATGGATTCTATCTTAGGTTCTTTTTATGATAATAAACTTATTGGTGACTTAATAGTTCCACTATTTCCATTAAGAAATAATGATACTGTAACAAATTATATTGTTAAAACTATCCAGTTAAAACAAAATATAATTACTAGAACTTTTGGAAGAGGTCATGATGGTACAAGAAGATTCATTACAGAATTTAAAAATGCTATACCTAATTATATCTATCAAAATTACAAGTCTAATTTTATAGATGAAAATGGTAATATAACTTCAATGCCTGATAACTTTGAAGGGTTTCCTGTTAAAGAAAAAGCTGGTGTTAAAAATGGTGCACAAATAATTAATGGTACACTATATATTGACAAGACAAGATTATCTAATGAGTATAGTAAAAAATTATACTTAAGAGATAATACAGATGCTGCTGGTTATACTAAACAAGGATTGAGAGGTTTTGGAAATGTAGAAAAATTGTTTCCTAATGAATCCACATATTTTAAATATGTATTTGAGAGAGAACTTCAAAGAAATCTTTATTCAATGAAATCACTTGAAACTAATAAAGATTATTTAAAAATCAACTCAATAATCAAAGATCCTGCACAATCTTATGAAGCATATATTAATCAAAGAGCATTAATTAATGCATTTAATAGAGAAACTATTATGACATTAGATGGCCAATCTTATACAGATATGGTTTTAAATATGGTAGAAGAATTTTCAGAACTTAAAAATAAGTATCCTATTTTAACCCAATTTACAATACCAAAGGTTAAAACTGGTGAACGTGTGCTAAGTTTAAATGATACTAAATCATTAAAGGATGCACAGTTAGCTGAAATTTATTTCCAAAATTTAGAAGATCTTGGAAATGAAGATATTAAAAAAGTAATAGATCCTGAAGATAATAAAAGAATAAGTAAACTATTTGCTTTATTACCACAAATGATGATGTATCAACATGGTATTGGTTATAGTAAGTATGGCTTTACAAGAGCATTACCTTATGAAGGATTCATAGGAGTAATGCAAACAGCTTCTGAAATATTTATAAATAAACAACTTAATGAAGACACACTAGCTGTTATCTTTGATAAGTTAGTTGAGCCCGGTAACAAAGTATTTAAAAACTTATTAGTTACACCTAAGCAATATCTTAAACCAGAACCTTCTGTAGTTAAAGAAGAAGATGAATTTATGTCTGAAGAAGAAGCAGTAGCTATGCTTGAAAAAATGGGTATTAAACCTATTGGAGAAGAATCTACTCAATCATCTACTAGTGTTAATCCAGCTGAATTTACTAATCATTCTGGAGGAGCTTATGGTGGAGATACTTTCTGGGATATGATAGGTAGAGAATTTGGTGTTACTAAACATATGCATTATAAAGATGCTGGTAATGCTAACTTGTCTCAAAAACTTAGAAATGCTGGTATAAAAGCTACAGTACTTACTAAAGAACAAATGGATCAAGCTAGAACAGAAGTAGAGAGATTACTTGGACAAAGTTATCCAGATACTTTACAAGGAAATTTACAAGTAAGAAATTATTATCAAGTAGCTAATGCAGATGCTGTATATGCTATTGCTGAAATCACACAAGTAGTTGATAAAGATGCTCCTAAAAATACTACTGACATAACAAAATCAGTAAATTCTTATAAACATATTGTAAAAGGAGGAACAAATACAGCAGTACAACTGGGAATTAAATTAGGTAAACCTGTTTATGTATGGGATTTAGCTACACAATCTTGGTATAAATGGGATGGAAATAGATGGTTTGAAGAAACTGATACACCTACTCTTACTAAAAACTTTGCAGGCATAGGTTCAAGAGATATTGAATCTTACAATGTGCAAAAAGATGGTAAATGGTTACCAAGAGAACAGTATAAGGGTAAAAAAGTAGAAGAAGCTGCTAAACAAGCTATCAGAGATGTATATGTTAATACATTTAAACCTACTCAATCATCTACTAGTGTTAAAGAAGGTGTGTCAGAACTATTTGATTCTAATCCTGAATTAGCATCAATAGGAACTCCTGAACAATACTCAGAGTATCTTAGTACTATATTCCCAAACAGTCAAGTTAAAGATATTGTTTATCATGGTAGTGGGGAAAAAATTGAAGAGTTTAAAGATGAATTTAAAGCAACACAGAATGCAACAATTTTTGATACTCCTGAGTATGATAAATTAGGTTTCTTCTTTACTACGGATAAAAATGCAGCTGATACAATTTATGCTTGGAAATTTGATAAACAAGGTAATGGTGTAAAAACTCAAAATTTAAATCCAAGTATAATTAATGTATTAAATCCACAAAGAACTAAATTTGTAACAGATTTATTAGATGCTAAAAATATTGATAAAACTAAAGATGGTTATATAGCAGAAGAAAGTAGTGAAGATTATTACATTGAAACAGAAACTGCAGATGGATTTACAAGAGAACTTAAACCTTACCAAGTTATTATTGTACCTAAGTCAGAACAAATTAACATACTAGGTTCTAAAAAAGATATAGAAGGATTTAAAAACTTTGTTACTCAACCACCTACAGATAATCTTAATGCACCAGATGGATTACCAGGAATACCAAGAACATCAACTGATTGTCAATAAAATTTATTATCTTTAAATAAAATTATTATGCCTTGTGTAATTAAATTAAAAGAATTCTTAACTGATCAAGTTTATGAGAAATCTAAACCTGCATTAAACATGTCATATCAAAATGCTGTAAGACTAACAGATACTATAAATAAAGAATATGGCTACAATGTTGTATATCCTACATTAGGTGATACAGTTGAGCTTGAAATAACAATTCCGGAAGCTTTAATAACTGATTATTATAATAATGAGCTTAAACTAGAAATACAAGAAGCTATTGATGTTGCTCAAGCAGCTGAAGAAGAAGCTAGAGAAATACAAAGAAGAGATGCAGAACGTGCAGGTATTCCATATCAAGATGACTATCTATTTCAAAATGAAAATGATATTCAAATAATTGTTGAAAAAACATTTAGAGAAGCAAGAGATCAAGAAATTGCTACTAAGCTAGGTGAAAAATATAAAAAAGCTTTTGGAATAGAATATCAAATAGTAACCCCAGGTGAAGCTGCTTTAATCTTACAATTAAGTCCAACACCCTATACATCAGATGTATCTGCTTTCTTTTATGGAAATCAAGTATATTTTGTAAAGGGTAACTTTAATGCTAAAACTGTAGTCCATGAATTTGCTCACCCTTTAATTAAAGGTATAGCATTTCAAAATCCTAAATTATTTAATAATTTATATGCTCAGTTATCTGGTTCTGTAACAGGACAAGAAGCAATTGAAAGAGTTAAAAGTAAGTATCCTGAATTAGAAGTTGATTCAGAAAGATTTAAAGAAGAAGCTATTGTTACTGCTATGGAAATAGATGCAGAACTAAAGTTAGAAAAAATTAAATCTGATGATAGCTTGTTTGATAAGTTTATAGAAACATTAATTTTTGCTATTAAAAAAGTTATTCAAGCTCTCACAAAGAAAGTTAATCTTAAAAAGTTAAGTACAAGTACTACCAGGGATCAACTTGTTGACATGATGCTCAATGAAGACTTTGTAATTCAAGATTTAAATTATCAAACAAGTTTATTTGCTGAGTTTAGTAAAGAAACTGATGCATATTTAAAAGAACTTAAAGCTCTTGCTCCTGAAAAAATACTAAATACAATAAATAGATTTCATGATGAAATGTCTTTTCAGTTACAAGAATTAAGAACAAATCCAAAAAAACTTAGAGAAACCTTAGGAAAAGATGCTGAACAAACTATCCGTGGTATAAGAGATTATGTTAATGGATATAAAACTACTGGTGAAAACATTTCAGATGATGAGTTACAAAGTCTTATAGATTCATTAATTAATGATGAAGCTGATTTAAATGCTAGATCATTAGCTTTCATAAAAAGTTTAACAGAACTTAATGTATTTGCAAGAAGAGTTCAAAAGGTTCTTAAAGATATGAACACTTCAAAAGAATATTTAACTGAAGAAGGTAATCAAAAGATTCAGTACTTTAAGCAGTTCATGGAAAGAGAAATTAAATTTCTTAGAGATGTGGAAAGACAATTAGGAATGGATCCTTCAAATGAATTAAGTAAATTAATATTGTCTGTAAAGTCATTAATGGAACGTAATTCTGAAACAGCTAAAGATATGACATTTAAATATGTCAAAGATTTACTTTTAGATGCAGGTCTTACTATGCAAGAAAATGTAAAAGAAAAAACTTCTGATAGAATTGATGAAATTTTAAAAACTGATGGTTTTACAGAAGCTGAAATAAATGATTTTAAAGAAGATTTATTTAATAGATTAGATGTAGATAACATTAGAGCTATATCAGCAAAAGACTTTAAGTTACCAAGAGAATCTCCTAGAGCTAAATACATTTTAGAAGCAATTCAAGAGTATAATAATAATAAAATTACTGAACAGGTTGTTGATGAATATTTAAGGGGTCATGTAAAAGATCTTGGATTTACAGGAGCTATGTTAAACCCATTAGCTAATGTTAATGATTTATTTGGTGCATTTGTACAGTATGCAAGAAATAAAATTTCAGATGCTGAAGTAAAAAGTCAGCAAGAACAAATGAAGTTTGTTGAAAGTTTAAAACCTATTTTAAATGCAATGAACTGGAGCCCTGATAATACACAACAATTAGGAAAAGCATTATTATTTGTAGATAAGAAAGGTATCATTAATGAAGATGGTGATGTTGAAGAATATGAAGCTTATGCATATTTAGATAAATTTAAAGATTGGGAACTTGATGAAACCAACTTAAAAGGATCCCTTAAAAAAGCTCAACTTAAAAATGACAAGGAAGCAATTAAAGTTGCTATGCAGGCAATAAGAGATTTTGATAGAGACTATAAAGTTAGAAGATATACAGATGAAGTATATAAGCTACAAGATATATGGCTTCAAAGTAATACAGTGATAGATCCTACTACTAAAAAAACTATTACAATATCTGCAGATGTGTCATTAGAAGCTTATCAAGAAAGAAAGGCTGCATTAGATGACTTAAGTACTTATTCTGATTCAAATGAATTTACTTCACTTGATGACTTATTAGAATTTACTCCATCAGCAGCATCAAAAGTAAAGTATAATAATCTTTATAATTTATATGATAATAATGGAAATTATAAACAGGGAATTGAATTAGAAAAAGTTTTAGTTAGAAGATACTATAGACAACAGTCAAGACAATTCTATGAGTCTGTTCCAGTTTTAGATAAATTTCAAAGAGATTATGAGCACTTTGTTAATACTGAACTTGCAAGTTTAGGTATTACTAAAGATGCTACACCTGAAAAATATGAAGCAGAAATTAAAAAGTTTTTTGAAAAAAATACAAGAATAGCTTATACAGATGAATACTTCCAGGATAAAAATGATGTTCTTGCTGAGATAAATGCTATTAATGAAAAAGCAAAAGGAGCAGAAATATCTAAAAAGCTTGCTAGTCTTTATGAACAAAGATATAATATTACAAATAGAGTAACAGATAAAGATGGAGAACCAAATGGAACTGAACTTGGAATTGACTCTATCAGAAAACTTAAAGCTATTGAAGAAGAAATAGTACTTCTTTCTGAGAGCTTTGATAAAAAAACTGGTTTATCAAAAACTGAAGCTTATAAGCTTAGGTATTATGAAGAAAAAATAATTGGTGCAGGAAAAGCATCTCAAATGACCCAAGAACAAAAGAATGAGTATCAGTCACTTGTAGCTAATAGAACAGCCTTTGGTTTATCAGATCAAGAAATTACATACTTAAGAGGTTTATTCAAAAAATTAGCAGAGTTAACAGATAATGTTGCTACTGATTATTATGTTGATTCATTTAATACTGCACTAGGAGAACTTGAATTGGAACCTATTACAATTGATACTGCAGATGATTGGATTAATTCACAAAATACTCTTCAAGCAAAAGCAGATAATCCAAGATTTTCAGAATGGTTTGATAGAAATCACTATGAAAAAAATGTATTCAATCCTGAACTTGGAGTATATGAATCTAGATTTTTTAGAACTAAGGCTTGGACAGTTTCAAAACCTTCAAATCCTAAGTATTTTAAAAAGACAGAACTTATAGATCCTATCACTGGTGAAAAGATAACTATTGATGGTGTTCCAATTGCAAAATATTCTTATACTAAAATTAAAGATAAATATAAAACAGGCTTTAATGCTAAGACAGGTAAAGTTGAGTTAGAAGTTGGTACTCATATTGATAACCGTGGAAACTTTTTACCTAAAGAACAAGCTATAGGAAGTACTTTTGGAAAGTATATGAATGAAAGGTACTATGAAATGAAAAAAGCTAATAGTCCTGAGTTTAAATTACTTGAAGCTATTAAAAAACAAAGACTTAAAAATCAAGAAGATAGTCCTTATGCATCTAGAATGTATTTAGATTTTCCTAGATTTAGAATAGCTACTACTATTGAATATGGTCAATCTGGTGCATTATCTGATGATATAAAAGATAAAACATCAGCTATTGGAGATGCCTTAAGAGCTTCAGTAACTAAAGCTTCAGATGACCCGGAATCTGGTCAAGCAAATTTTGATCCTAAGTTTATATATGTTCCAACTGATTTACAAGGGAAACCAATACCAAAAGTTCCAGTATCTGGTTTATACAAAATGCCAATTAAAGCAGTTTCTTTAGATGTAATAACATCTGAATTAAACTACATGAACTCTTTAGATATACAAAAAGTTTTGATTGACTCACAGTCTTCAGCTACAGCTATTCTTGATGTTCTTGGAGATCCAGATAATGCATTAGATAAACTAGATATGGCAAGTAGTAAATTATCTAATGCTCAAGATAAAACAGCAGTGTTTTTAAAAAGAGATACTAATCAAAGATACCAGTTTGCTAAAGATGTTATTAATAGACTATGGTATGGAGAAAATGTGAGTGAATTTCAACAAGAAAATCCTGTTTTATCTAAGATAACAAGAAAAGCAATGGGAGCTGCAAGTTTTGCATTTTATGCTTTAAATCCTATTTCTACTATTAAGAATAAAGGAGGAATGACTTTTCAAAAACTTATAAAAACTGCAGGTGGAAAATATATTAATTTTCCTGCAATGGCAAGAGGAGAAATTAGAACTTATAAAGCTATGTTTGATTATGCTACATCAGGTACATATACAACAGGTCTGAAAAGTTTAGATATGCAATTAATGGATGCATTTGATATGTCTCCAGGTAAAACTAAAAAAGATGCAAAAAGAACTCATACAAATACAGCAGTTAAAAATTTATTAGATGCTACTTGGATGTTTGCTGATAGAAAATTAACAGAGGTACAAGGGGCACTTGAATTAGGCTTTGGTTTAATGGAATGGCAAGAAGTTGATCAGGTACAACCTGATGGTTCAGTTACAAAAATTAGATATGCAGATGCTTTTGTAATAGGTGAAGATGGTATTGCAAAAATAAAAGATGGTATTAATCCTGAATGGGGAATGAACTATACTGATCATACTGTAGTTGCGGGAGATACCTTAGCATCAATTGCTAAACAATATCATATGACTGTTGAAGAGTTAGCAAAGAAAAATAAAATAGAAACAAATGCTAAATTAGAAGATGGTAAAGAACTTATTATATCTAGAAATACTAAGTTTAATATGATGAAACTTAGAATGTCAAGTACTAATAAAAAATTAAATGGTAGTGTTGCAGCAATTGAAGGTCCTACTGCAGAAAAACATTTACTATATGATGTAGCATCATTCTCAAGAAAGTTTGGTACAGGTATGTTTTTATCTAGATTCCAAATGGATACTTCAAAAGGTAACCGTGGTGGAGCTGTATGGGATTGGGATTTAAATGAAACTACTAAAGGTAAGTATATTACATTTGTACAGAATATGACTAAATTACTTACAGATGCTAAAAACTATTGGCCAATTATGAAAGAGGAAGAAAAAATTGCTATCTATGAAATTCTTACAGAAGGTATGTTAATATTCATATCAGGTGTGGCAATATCTTTATTATTTGGATTCAAAGGAGATGATGAAGATAGATTTCAAAAACTAAAAGAAAGAGAGGCAAAATATGGTACGGCAGGTTGGGTTGCAAATCATATGCTTTATCAAATTATCATGGTACAAAAAGAAAATACTAGTATGACTCCATTAGGAGCAGGTGAATGGTTAGACTTTACCAAAACAACTAACATTATGATGGGGCCTACATTAGATCTTTATCTTAAGATTTTTAAAGACTTAGGATACATAATTACAGGAAATGAGAAAGCTGTTTACAAACAAGAAGTTGGTCCATATGGATGGCAACAAGAAGGTGAGTATAAAATATGGAATCATTTGGGTAGCATACTTGGATTATCAGGTAAGAATTTAAGTCCTTACTGGGCTATTAAGAAGCAAGAAATATTTACAAACTTGAAAGGGTAGGATTAAAAAAAAAGGGAGCACATTTCTGTACCCCCTTTTCTTGATAATATGCTTAATCCATAAGCATCATTAAAAGAAATCTGCAACACTCTCATTATCTTCTGCATCTGTAGTGGATGTAAAATCTAAATCAAAGTTAGCTTCTTCTTTTTTATCTATTTTTTTTGTTTCTAATGTATTCAGATCAGCTTCATATAACTCATAGTCTTCAACAGTAGGTTCTAATGAATGTTCTACAGCTGCATTATGAAATTCTATAGCTTCAAATGTATTACCATCTCTATCGGTATATTGCAATATAGATTCTTCAGGTTGCTCTAAAGCTAGTTCTTCTACTTCTAATTCATCATAGATTTCTTCTTCATCATTTGCAGCATATTTAACATCTTCATCCATCATATCAGCTTCCATGTCAGCAATCTGATCTAACAAACTAATTTGATTAGGATCAATTGCTTCTATAACATCTTTAAAATTAAAATTAGCTTCAGTGTCTTCAGTAACTATAACTTCATCTTCAGGGACCTGTGCAGGTTGACTGCACACTGGAAAATTATTTACAGAATTAATAAAATAATGTAATATTCTTTGATCTTCCATCCATGTTTTAGGATGTGACTGCTGTAAAGCTAAAGTAACATAGTTATAAAATGCCCATAGACTATTATTATCTGCAAACACATAACTTGGTTTATCCATTTGTTGTCTTACTATACTAGCTTGTTCAGTAGTAAGTATTTGATACTCAGCAAATAATATTCCTAGTAACTGTGCTTGTTTTCTTTTAGTCATGCTAATAGTTTGCATAACATTTTTATCAGATACTAATTGATTATAATACATGTGAGCATTTGTTACTTGTTCAGTAATTGTAGCTATTGTTTCTGTGTCAGCTGTTCCTGTATGTTTTCTTGCCCAGCTACCCATATCTCCACACACCATCACAGTACCGTTAGTATTTATATAAGCACCAACACCACACTTAAACCTTACTTGCTTATTATAACTATTAGTCCATGCAAACATCATTGATAATTCTTGGTCAGTTCCATAGTGTAATCTAAAAACTCCCTGAGCAATCTGCCCATCAGCAGTTGCTCTATATTCTTCTCTTTCAATTGTAAAACCTGCATTAATTAATGCTGTTTTTGAGTAATCCATCACATTTTCATGACTTATAACTGTATATGTATCAGCATGTACCGGTAAAGGAATTCCTGTTAGGTAATCCCATGTGCAATCTTTAATTTTCTTTGGCATATTAAAATAAACTTAATTGGTTTCTATTAGGCATAAGCCCTTCTATTTCTTTTTTTACTTTTTGTATGTAGTAATCATAATTAATATCATAATCAGAAAATTCTTTTTCTTCATAATTTATAAAGATACTTTGCATCCACTTTCCAGCTTCTATTTGTATCTCTCTATTGTCTGTATTATTTTTCTTAACAATCTTACTTCCATTGTTAGACATATAATATCTAATAGTGTGTTGTATTTCATTTACACTGTATTCTCCTTCTTTAATTACATGTTCCCAAAAATTCCAATCTCCTTTTATTTTTACACCACCACAAAAATCAAATATGTTTTTGTTAGCTTTAATTGTATCTATAGGTTCAACACCATTTACAAAAAACTCATGAAGAGCTATTGGTATAATTAAGAAACTTTTATTTTTATGAAGAGCTAAATCTTTATACTCAAATCTACCCTTACATTTAGACTTACCATCTACTGTAACTGCTATATAATTATTTACATCACCTAAAACAATTTTACTATATGTATCATGTTCCAGTTCTAGCATTGTTATTTTTTCCCACTCAGCACATATTTCCTTATACCTATCTACTTTATCTTTTGGTATTATAGTTTCTAAACCATCAGTATTTTGCATTATAGGAATAGCTTCGGGAATCCCTTCACATATCATCTCATATAACATAGTAAGACTAAGCTGACCATTAATTGTAATCCTCATAGTAAACTCAGGATCATATAGAAAACTATTAGCATCATTACTGAGCCCATAAGTAGAGTTTAATATAATTTTATATACATAATTCTTAGGATCTTTCTTAGGAATCTTTTTTCTTTCCTCAAAGAACCATTCATACAGGTTACAAAATTCTTCTCTTGGTAAATGAGCAGGAGACCATTTGTTTCTAATTGCTAAATTTGGATAGAAACTAGTAACATCTGATGTCATGATTATAGTATCTTCAGTAGAGTTATATACTTTACTAGTTCTAGCACCATGAACACCACCTAAACCAAAATCAGTTTTAACACCTCTATAGTTTACAGAGTATTTAAATCCTCCTTTAGTTTCTCCTGGATATAAAATTACGTCCTGGAATTTTTTAAGAAGATTTTGGAAACTTGCTGTCTTAAACTCTATATAAGGTAGTATAATATCTTTAACTACTATCTTTGGTCTACTTGTTCTCATATTTTTAAGATCCCATTTTGGTATACCAGTATGCTTATGTAAGAAATGTAAAAACAACTCTTTAGATATCCTTGGTTCTGAAGCACTAAATAAATTAATATTATATTCTTCAGTTAAAGTTTTTCTAAGAGCAATCTGTTCCTTACTTAAATGCATTATGGCCTTTGTAGACTTAACATCATTTATACAGTAACTTATTATACTTTCTATTTGGTCTTCTGTGATACTACTAGCATGGTGTATTGGCATATCTTTTATGTTTAGCCAATCCATAGTATATTGTATCCATTTCAATGAACTTCTTTTTGCTGGATTATCCCAATGATTTAATTTAAAAACATCTATTTGTTTTATATGTAAATCTTTAGGACTAAATTCAGAAAATTTATTTTCATTTTGATTAGTTATTATGTCCTGTGCTTTTGCATAAATAAATTTTGCAACAGTTTCTGCAGGTTCATCTAATAACTCATATTTATTTCTTATTATGTATTCAGTAATCTGACTATCAAAACTTAATCCATTAAAGGATACATGCCATTCATCAAAAGAAACATTTCTTTCAAAGAATTTTAAAAGTTCTACTATATCATTTCTTGATTCATGAACAACAAAGATATGTTGTTCTTCAGAATTTACAGACTCAAATACTCCAAGAAAGCAGTTTGATAAAGTCTCATAATCCATTACCCAATGTGTTCTCATAGGCTATCATTCAGTTAAGCTGTTTCCCCGTTTAGTTAATAAAAAAGGGTGAACAATAATATCCACCCTTTACTTTTGTTATTTAATTTAAACTCCTGCTACAGGTAGTTCTTCTTCTTTTTCAGACATAAATGCTTCATAATTAAATGTTTTAGCATTGATACCAAAAAGATGTATTAAGTCTTTAACAGCTATCTTGTCTTCAATATAAAATTCTTGAAACACATCTAATTTATGTCTTTCTTCACGGTGACCCTTACTTCCTGCAATAGGTTGACCATATTCATCTAATTTAGGAAGCATCTGTAAAGATGTTCTTTTAATTTTAGAGATGATTACAAAAACCTTACTTCCCGGATCAAATATACATTCTACATAAGGACAACTATCACTAATAGGTATTAACCTAAAAGTTTGTTTGTCTTGCCAGGTTGCTTGAACCAGCATCATTGATTTTTCTGTCATTTTTTTAATTTTTTATAAAGTTAATACAAATTAATTTAGAATTTTTATATTTTCCAAATTTTCTACTATAATTAATAGTGTTTCTTTTTCTAAATCAGGTTTAGTACATAATTCACCTACTGTTTTAAGCAAGCTAACATCTACATTTAGTATACTTGCATATTGTTCATAAAACTTATCTGGAAACAAATAACTTTCTACATAGATATGGTTTGCACTATTATCATCAAAATAATTTAAAATTTTGCGCTTCAGATTCTCATTGATTTTACTATATTTTCCATTTACAAATTGGAACCAATCATTTTTTAAATCAGAAAAATCAAATATAAATACACTAGTTGTGCTATCTACCTTAGAATAATCACATAGTCTGTTATGTTTTAATAAAACATTATTTTCAAACTGGATATATTCTGGGTCATTTTTAGTGTGATAAACACAGATTAGTTTTGCATCCTCAGAGTTATGTATATCTTTCCAACTAATATATGTTTCAGTTGGAACAGCACATGATCCTCTTTTTATATCTAAGATAGGATACATAAATATCTTAGACTTTTGGAAATACTTCCTATAAAGCGCAGTTAAAGCCATAATTTACAATTTTAAATTACCAATTGCTAACTCATAAGGTAAAGTATAGTCTTTATTTTCATAATGGTACTTTACAGTATCAATAATTTTTTCAAAGTTATCTTGCCAAAGAGTTAAACTTTCTTGTGAGACTTGAAAAGGATACACTTGGTTGTATTTATCTATTACAATAAATGTAACAATTATATTCCATTCAAGACTATCTGGTAAATCTTTTATAAACTTTTGAAAAACTAATTTTTCATATACAACAGCTTGCATCCAATACTTATAATACTGAACTGATTCTGGAAAGTCTATTAAGTTTTTACCAGTTGTTTTAAGGTCATTAATAAATACAGTTTTAGACTCAGAGTCTATAACAACATTATCCAATATACCTTTAAAACCAAAAGATAAATTATCAACATCAATAGCTAATGGCAACTCATTATACACAGTGATGTGAGCATCTTCTTTTGTTTTATCAAGTTGAAGTAAAGCCCTAACAGAACTGTTAAGTTTAAGTATCTCAACACTTACTTTGCAGCCGCTCAAAGTGTCTTGATCTACTATTGCTTTAGATAAACTTAATTTTAAAAATTCAAAGTATTCCTTGTGATCTGTTGTGAGAATTTTATCAAGCCTTTGCTGATCTGTTTTGAGAGATTGGTGTAAGTTAATTGTATAGAGCTCAGAAATAATCTCCTGAGAATAATCATCCAAAGATAATAAATTATTTTCTGATTTGAAATGATATTTAAAAATATTATCAATAATTATTTTATTATTTCCACTTGGTAGTTTTCCAGGTAATAAAATAAATTTATCATCAAAGGTATCCGGTTCAAATAAAAGACAATGAAGGACACTCCCTGTTACCAGGTGAGCATCCTTACTATCTTCCTTCTGCTTTAATACATAATGAGAATAAAACATTCTTGGTGAAAACAAAAGTTTATTTATACTGCTATAACTAAAATAAAAATCTTTTTTATAAAAGTTATCTAGTTCATCAGAACCAGTCGATATCTGTAAATTCATTAGATTCTGTTTTAGATTCTGTTAATATTTGTAATTCTTTTTCCTCTTCAATCATTATTTCAATTTCTATGGGTTCATTAACAATTTCATTTATTAATTCATCTTCTATAACTTCATCTAATTCTTCTTCTTCTAAGTTTTCAACAATTAAAGGCTCATAGTCTTTAATAACTTTATAATTATAATTTTCATTTAATAAACTTAGAGTATCTTCATTTACTGTTATTGTCTGCACTTTAAAGTAAGTTGAGTCTCCTCTATTTTTTATTTCTTCACCATAATTTTCAAGTAATATATCTATTTTATCCTTAGTTAAAACTTTTTTAGATATTAAAGATTCCATTATATCATCTAAACTAGTGTCAATATATCTATTAGCTTTACCTAAATAACTTAATAAAGATTTAAAATTAACATGATTTTTAGTATGACAATTTCCTATTTTATATGAATAATCTTTAAATAACATTTCAATATATAATAAACTTTCTTTATACTTAGAATTAGCTAGTATCTCCATAGCAAGAATATGATTATCATCATCTGAACTATTAAACATTGTAGATAATTGTGTAAACATATCAGCATCTATTATAACAGCATCATCTCCATTAAGTTGATCTAATAAACAAGATTCATCTATAATTTCTCTATCTTTAAGACTATTAAAAATACTTAGGTATTCTGTAGTTACATCATAAACATATTCAGAACTACTTTTTTTGTTATTTACATAATCTAAGTATGCTGGTTGTAAAGAATAACTATTAAATTGTGGACAATCAGTATCTGTAAAATTTCTTGCTGTAGACCAATCAGTTAAAATATATTCTTCTGTATAAAATTCTAATGCATTATCTATTTTACTGAATTGATGATCATCCATATCATTTTTATATGTTTCAAAAAATAATTGTACAAGAGTTGTTGGAATTTTATATTTCCATGAAGAACCTGTCATTTTATCTTTTGTTTTTGATGAACCAAATATTATAGTTGCTTCATTTACATCTCTTACTGTACGGATACCAAATTTAGTAGCCAAATCTTTAAGTTTTATTCTAGGAATATTAACTCCTGGTAAAAAATAAAGTTTATCTCCTTTCATAGGAGTATATTCATTTTTAACAATATTAAAAGCATCAGTACTCGGGTCAAAATAATTTGTAGTTTCAATTCTTACATTAAAATTATTTAATGTTGTATCTGAATATGTGTAGTCAAAATTTAAATATAAATATGCCATTTTGTTTTATATTAAATAAGGGAAGTTTTACCCTCCCTTATTATGATTAATAATTAATTTATTTTACAGCCATCTTTACAACATCACTGTTCATCATCAGTTTACTAAACTTAAGTTTATTGCCATTTACAATTTCCTTAATCATATAATATCTAAGGTCATCAGTAAATGCATTACAATCTGTAGTAAGTTTAATTAGTCTATTAGTAAATGCATCTGTAATTGTATTCTTTTCAGAATAAACCAAAGAATAATTTATTACTCTGGTAGCAATAATACTAGATAAGTCTGCTCTAAAATCATCATCTTTACCTACAGAAGCATCTAATGCTCCCATTACATATGCTTCATCTTTAGTCAAGATATCTTCCGGAGAAATAATCTTATCTAATTTATTATTAATAAACATAGTAAACATAGAACTAAAGTCTGGACCAACTGAACCTTCACCAATCATTTGGATTAAAGGTAATTCTTGTTCAAACTTAGAAATAGAACTAATAGCATTAAAGAATGTAGTTACTGATCTTGGATTAATCTTTTGTGTGACTAATTCAGGATGCATTAGCATAAAATTTATACATCTACCATCAATATTTGCGGTCTCAGCCCACTTAGCCCATACTTTTACATCATATTTAAGCTCACATGAGATAAATCTTGTTTTCTGAGCTACATCAAGACTAGTAACATTATAGTCACCATTGTCTGGATTAGTAGTTAAGATTACATGCCAGTTTTTAGGAAGTTTCCAAGAAACATATTCTTGTCTATCTAAGATTTCCATAGTAGCTTGCATGAATCTATGGTCAGCTCTAGTATAATCATCTAATACCAAGAAACCACCTTCACCTTTGCCTTGAATCCACTCAGGAGCAGCATGGGACATTCTTTTTCCTGATATTTTATAACCTTTTGCAGTAGCTGCATTTATCTGAGATTCATTAATCCAGGTAGTTTTACCTTCAGCATTTTTTATTTCAAATTCTTTTACAGGAAAACCAACTAAATCACCTAATTCTTCTAACTGAGATAAATTTAACTTTACCACTTGCATATCAAGTTCTTTACCTAATTGCATAATAGCAGAAGTTTTACCAAGACCTGCATCTCCTTCAATATTAATAGCTACAGGAACCTTACCTTCCTTTTGAATATGTTGGTTGTTACCAACCATATGCTTAATAAACCCTTTTAATTCTTCAACATTTAATTGTACTTGACTCATAATTTTCTTTTTATAATTCTAATTTAATGACCTTACCTGGAAGATCTTCATTCATATATGATTGTTCTGACAAAACCCAAAGAACATTTCCTTTTGGTGTTACAGATGTATTACATTCACCGTCAGTAAAATATACTAAACTTGTATATAAACCTTGATTTTCATTATAATAATTTAAGACAGGATCAAACTCTGTTCCTCCTCTTCCTGATACAGTCATTTCTAATTTACCTTTGTAAGGTTCAATAGAATTGATTCTAGTATCACATTGTATAACTGTAATATCTACACCTGATTTATGTATATGGTGTATTTCATTCATAAACTCTTGTAGTTCATGATCACTTACTGAACCAGAAGTATCAATACCCAATAACATATGTTGTTTCATCTTAATTTTAAGGCCAGGATTTGCATCATATCTTTTATTTTCTTTTCTTCTAACTTTCTTAGTATAAACTTTAGTTGAAATTCCATTAAATCTTCTGATATATCCTTTCCAATCAAACTTAGCAGCAACAACTTCTTCAAGTATAAGAACACCTTCTATTTCTCCAGGTACATTACCTCTCTTTTTAAGTGTGTCATCTTTTGCATCTGAGAGTATTTTCTGTACTTGTTTCTCAATAAGTTTTTGTTCAGCTTCTGTAAGATTTTCAAACTCATCCCAAGTACTATGGTCAGGCAGATCAGCACCATCACCAGCATCCATTTGATCACAAAGATTATCAAACTTTTCATCACCACTTGTACCATTTGTATCTTTCTCATTCTTAGCTTCTTTAAGCTTATCATAATAATATCTACAACCTGCTTTAGTATTTAGATTTAAATCAGGATAATTATTAATATCAATACCACCTTCTGGTAATAAGTCATCACTAATATATTGATTTATTTCCATATCCATAGCAATATTTGCTAATCTTCTATCACTAAATTTAAATACAGTAGTTAAGTGACCAAAAGCAATATGTAAAAGCTCATGTTTAAGTAAGCCTAATCTATGATCTTCAGATAAATTTGTCCAAAAATCTTCATTTATTACTAATTGATAATTAATACCATTTTTACAAACACCAGCAGTTGGTATTCTTTTATTCCAAATTTTATTTAGCTTAATGAGAAAGAACCCATAATAGGGCTCTTTCAACATTAAATCTTTTCCTGTTTTACTTAAGGTATCTTCTCTAGTCATTGTCTTTTATTTTTACATTTATTTCTAATTTATCTGTAGGATAACCCATATTATATAAATTATTAGAAAGTTGATTAGTAAATAATTCTAAATATAATTCTATTGATTCTTTACTACATTTATTACTCATTAAAGCAGAAAATACTGTAGAAGAAGGTACTCTATAATCTGTACTATCAAGTTTTAAAACATTTTTTATAAGTTTAAAAACTTTTTTACATTCTTTTTCCCATTCTTCAGCTGATATTCTACCAAATTGATATAATACCAATAAATTACCTAAATGTTTTTTACTAGCATAGTTATTAAGACAAGAAAAAGCAATTATAGCATTTTCTTTATCTTCAGAAAGTAACATATTCAATATGTTTTTAATTTCTTGTTTGTTTAAAATCATATTATTTATTTGTTAAAGTCCAAACTACATCTTGAATTTTTTCAACTATAGTATCTTTAAGTTCATCTGTAAGTGTTTGCAATTTTAAATTGTATATCCACTTATATAATTCTTCTTCTGTCATTAGTCTTCTATTTTAACATTATACAATTCTTCATGATATTCTTTCCACATTTCTATAGGTACTCTATAGTACTCAGAATCATTTGGAATACTAACTTCACCTGAATCATAATAATTAAATGCAGGATGATAATCAGGATTTTCTTTAAACCAAAGAGCAGATGCTTCTTTAATTTTAGAATACCATTCTTTTTTTCTTTCTTTTTTCATTAGTCTTCTATTTTTAAATTTTCTTCATCTAAAGAATCTACTTCCCATAATGCACTATTTAAATACATCATAGTAATATGTGCAGGATTATCAGATTTAGTATAATCCATATCATAATTACTTTCTAAAAGTTTTATACCTTCATTAACTAAAGCTTCTATTTTTTCTTTGATTTCTTTTACTTTTTTTTCTTGTGTCATCAGTCTTCTATTTTAAATAAATTTAATCCCAAAATAACTGCGTCTAAAGGTTTTTTAATAGCAGGATGCATGCTTCTAGTATCTAGTATTAAACCATCTTTTCCATCTTTATCTTTAGTTCCAAAAGAAACATATATCTGATGACCATTATATTTATCTTCAGTAAGTATATCACCTCTTTTGAATAATGAACTGTCAGGTATTTGATACTCTCCAGTTACTTTTATATAACTACCTTCTTCTATTACAGTGTCTACTGTAAATATGTTATTTACATCTTCCATTAGTCTTCAATTTTTAAAGTTTTTATTGCCCATTCTTTAGGTTTACCTGATGATATCATATCAACCCATTCTTTAGCAGTAGGAATGTAATTATTACAATCTTCTTTTACATGCTGTTCTCCAACATATCTAGTGTATACAGTTTTACCATCTGAATTTATAAATGAGTTACCAAATACTTTTTCACATTCAAATATACCTTCACTATGATGTCTAAACATTCTGTGTTTACTGTGTCCTATCCAAGCCTTAGTTTCATCAAACCAATCATGAATAGGTTGGTAATCAGATAACTGACCACCCCATTTTCTAACTGAGGATTTGCAATGTTGCATTGGATGTGCCATTACATCTTATATTTTATTTGATAAATAATTTCATTTTTAGCATCACCATATCCTTCACCATAAGCATCTTCATGTATATCTTCTACTTTTTCAAGTATTTCTTTTATTAATTCATCTGTTAGTGTTTTATTCTTCAAAACTTCTAACCACTTTTCAAAATCTATCATATTTTTTTAATTTAAACTTTTATCAATTAAATCTCCTTCATGTTCAAATTCTTCAGTATCAGTAACATAAATAGTATTATTTATTTTATATTCACCTGAAGGAATTTTAATAAGCATTATTCCATAACCACCATCATTATTCCACCAATCTTCTATACCATTTAGAATTTTTTCATTTGCAAAGTCTATTAAATCATCTCTAAGATAACCATCAAGAGTTGCTAAATAAAGAGTGTTTTCTTGTCCATAATTACTTAAATTCATAATATCATCAAAACTAGCTTTTTTAGTTGTAGTATATACAACATCATCAATATCTCCTGAATCTCCTCCACCTGAGTAGAATATTTTAATTCCCGTCACACCAAGGTCAGCCAACTTTAATAGAAGGCCTGTCATTTCATTTTCTGTCATATTATTTTGTTTTGTAAAATCTGCCAAGGATATTGGCATTTAAATAATTTTCTTTCTCAAGCACTTCATATTTAAACTGGTGCTTTACTTCTTGATAAGTTAATTCTGTAGCAGAATAACAAATTAACAAGATCTCTCTTTTAATAGTAACTCCTGCTTTGTGAGCTTCTTTTAATTGTTGATTACTACTATAGTAATTTTCAAAATTAGCTTTTTGTTCTTTAGTATATTTTTTTAATCTTTTATCAGTAACTAATGCTAAAGCTTTTTTACCAAGTTTCTTTTTTACATTTGAAAAGAAATTCTTTTTACCAATATAGGCATAAGTATTTCCATTTAATATCACTGACATGTGATAGATAAATCCAATACCATTTTCTGGTATATTTGTTTCAGTAAACTTTTTACCTTGGTAAATCCAACTCATAATGTTTGTTTTAGTAAAGGTAATAATATATCTCTAACTTTATCAATACCATGCTTTGCTACTGAATCAGATAAGTCTTTTTCCATAGGAAGAACAACATAACTAAAATTATATTTATGTTTATATCTTTCAGCAGCTTTGATACCAGGTTCATCATTATCAAACAGTACAATTATAGATTTATATTTTTTACTAAGTTTGTTAATTATAGTTTCTGAAATCATAGTATTCTCACTGTCTGGTGCTATACATTCTGCATTAACTATTTTAAGTTTTTGAAATACCATAAGATCTTTTAAAGAAGAAGTTATAATTAAATAATCTTTTTCAAAAGTTAACTGCTCATGTCCTTGTGGATAGTTTTGTATTTTAATAAATTTTTTATTTAAGTTTTTTGGCATATAAACTTTATACAAAGATCCATCATTTCTGAAATAGCCATACATATATGGTTTCTCAAACTTAAATAAAATTATACTATCATCTATATCTTTTTTTTCCATTGTAAAATAGCTCAATGGTAATACATTATAATGCTCAAGTAATGTTGATCCAATTTTATATCTTGTCCAATATTGTTGATCTGATGTATTCCAATGTCTTATTTCATGGTCAACTACTTTAAATTTATCATGAATTTTAAATTCTCTTTTTTCAAAAAAAGTATTATTATTTATATATTCTTGATAATCAGAAAGTATTTTGCTTGTAGCATGAGATCTAGTTGGCATATTATATAATGCTTTAACTAACTCTATGTTATCACCTTGATTTCCAGATGAAAAATCTTTAAATTTATAATATCCTGATGTTGCATCAATATAAATACACATAGAAGGAATCTTATCCTTTGAATTAAAAGCAGATAATATTTTAATATCTTGTCCTGTGAGTTTTTCTTTTAAGTTAAGATAATTCTCAAAAACCCATTCTCTTGGTACATCTCTTAAATCAGAAATTAAATTTTTAGTTGAAATCATGATATAATTTTTAATAACAAAAAAAGAGGAACCATTTCTGATTCCTCTTATCACTAAATAAAATTTAGTCTAATGAAAAATCAGAAGATGATTTAGAAGGAATTGAGAAAGAATCATCATCCCCAAAAGCTTTAACATCTTTTATTTCAGTTTTTCTTAAGTGTATTGCTTCAGTATATTGTATAACCTTGCCACCTTCAACTTCACCATATGCATACTTACCTTTTTCTGATTTTGGTAAATACATATCATAGTTAGTATATCCTGTTTTGCCAATATATTCTTTACCAGCAACACAAAATTCTAGATAGTTATCTTTAAAGTCAGCAGTTTTATTAAAAGCTATAATAAGATCATCAATTGTTTGATGTAAACCATCTTGAGCAATAAACCAATCATTAATATCTAATGCTTTACATAAGTTCTGCATAAAAATCATCATAGATCTATCTCTCTGAATTTTAATTCCAGACTTAGTCTCTCCATCAGCAAATGCATATTGACTAGCTTTTACTCTACCAATCTGACCATTATGTTTGCCTTTACTTTCATCATCTTTATCAACCCAGAATCCTTCAAAACCACTAATTGGTTCTGTTTCTACATTTAATACTAAATGTTTAGCACCATCTATAAATTGAAAATCTTCTAGCATAAGGCTATTAATTTTTAATACATGATTGCCTGGTGCAATTGTTTTTGGTTGGCCTGTTCCTGTACCTAGGTCTGTTGTACTTAATCCCATTTTTATTTTGTTTTTATTTGTTACATATATATTTTATCCCAGTGAAACTTCATTTCACCTTTGTTATTCATTTCAGAAACTACTATCTCTTCATTTCTTAGGTGTTCTGGTCTTGCACCACAAGTTACTCCTTCACTAGTTTTAAAAGATATAATTGTTTTATCACCCTTTCTAAACATATATCCTATTGCATCAGCATTAGCACATATTAAGGATTTAATTTTACCAGTTAAATCTATGTTAGATGCCATTACCATTTCTCCTTTATCATCTACCTGTTTGTCTTTAATATGACCAGATAAAATAATATGGGGTGCTAAGGTATCAATAAAATCTAAAACTTGAAAAAAAGCTTGTCTTAAATATAAATATCCTGCACCATTAGGTAATGATAATACATTGTCTCCATCATAGTTTTTACCCATAGATGTTTCTTTGTATAACTTTATTGCCAAAGGCATTACCATATCTTCTAAAGCTGTTACTGTATCTATAGTAACATATTTATATGGATTATTTGCTTCTTTAATTGCTTTACCAGCATCTAGAAGTTCTTTTAGACTTGAAATTTTAATTTTCATAGCCTCTACATAATCAGAACCATTTTCTAAATCCATTAATAAATTACCTTCTAAACCAGAAAAAGCAGTTGTTTTTCCTGTTTTAGGCTTAGAATAAATAATTAATCTTTTAGGATTAAATCTTGTTGGTTTTTCTTTTGTTGTTGGAAGTACTATACTCATGTTATTTAATTATTAGTGCTAATTTTTGAAAATCTTGGGCTATCCTTAATAATATATCTGAAGCTGATTCATTATTACTTTCTAAATTAATTTCTACTGTAGTTGGAAATTGTTGTTCAAAGTCAGGAAATAAACTTAGACTTTTTTGTAATTTAGGAAGACCATCTTCTTCTATTTTTAATTTAGTATCAACATCAGATTTTCTTTTTTCATAAAGAGCATATGTTATCTCTGTACCATCTTTAAGAACAGCTGATATCTCAGAAACTGGAACAGTATAGGTAGAATAACTTTCACCTTTTCCATTTGTAGTTTCTCTTACATCATATTCTTCATAAAAAAACGGATTGTTTTTAAACTTAAACAGTTGTCTATCACTATTCATTGGTACTACATCTACATCTATGCCTTGACTGTCTTTTACATTATCATAGAACTCTATGTAAATGTCTTCATTCTTTTTTAACTCCCATTCAAAAAACTGAACATGTCTTCCATATTTTCCTTTTTGAAAGAATGCAGTTTTTATGGTAAAGAAAGGTTCATCAATTTTAAGATTTTTAAAAGTTTCTAAGTGTTTAACATAGAAATCTTTTTCTTTTTCTTTTCTAATACTCATTTGTTTGTTTTTAAATTGCTATTTTTTTTGTTGCTTGGGGTGGTGTGTCTATTTCAACAATTCTCATAGTACTTCTATCAAGCTTAAAAAAACTTATTCTAGTTGTACCATTTCTAGACTTTAAGAAATGAAAGATTAACATGTCCTCATCATTTATAATAAATCTTTCAGGTCCATACTGTCTAATTTTTCTAATTGAAGGTTTGTTAATTCCCATAACTACATCTGCATGTTGCAATAAGGCATCTGACCCATATATATCAGAATCTAATACATAATTTCCATATTCACCATCTCTCTGTCTATCAGGAGAATCAATATTTCTATTAAGCTGGCTTAATACTACAAAAGCAATTGGATATTTCTTTTTCATAATGGTGAGAGCCTCACCTAAGCTATTTAACATCTCAAATTTATCTTTTTGTCCTCTGCCAACTCTAAATAGTGCTGAATGGTCTATAGTAATCAACATGTTTGTAAATTCTCCATCTTCTTTCCTGTGTTTTTCCATTTCATAATGAATGGTAGCACACATTTCATCAACGGTACATGAATCATAAACTACATTTATAAAGTCTTTATCAATAGACTTTTCATAATACTCAACACATTTATAGAATACTTTCTCATCTACAGGATTACCACCCTTGCTCATTAATGTATTGTAATCAGAACCTGTATTCAGACTTAATTTTCTTATTCCATTGGTTTCATCAACCATTTCCATCTGGAACTTTAAAACTCTAAATTCTTGGTCAGTGTTGTGTTCTATAATATCACTAATCAACTGTTCCATAAATAAAGTTTTTCCTGTTCCCGGTCTAGCACCTACTATAGTGATAGTTCTCCATTCTAATCCATCACAAAAAGCATCATTAAACTTAGGCCATGCACTCCTGAGAGATTTAACATCTCCTTTTCTTCTTGCCTTAATTTTGATGATAGCTTTTCTTAAAGCATCTCTCTCACTTACAGGCATTAAAGGCCTGGCACCATTAAATAATTCTGCCATAAAATCTAAGTATTTTGTATTTTTGCTTTGTTATACATAGCATGCAAAGTGCTAATAATTATCTCAATTAAAATATATTGTCCAATTGTAACATGAACAATAAAACTATTAACTATAAAATAAGCTATAATACTCCCCAAAATTGCCAACACACTTAACTTTATAGTTTTATTCCATTTCATTATACTATCCTTTCTTTAAAATATGTTTCAGGTTCATCAAACCCATTATTAAGCAATTCACAATATGTTGCTAAATCAGATTCAAAGGATTTATCTATGTTTTGTTTTCTTATAAAATACTGAGAAGTTCTCATGAACTCATAATTCCTTATACTGTAGTCATCAACATACTTTTCAGTAGCTTTGATTATTGTTTCCCAATCATAACTGTAATTTTCAAAAAACCATTTAAAACTGGTTTCTAAATTTTTAGAAGTTGTTCTTGCATATTTTCCAGAAGATAGTTTCCTGTTAGGAAATAATTCAATATATTCTTGGATTTTGTCAATAAACTTTGTTCCTAATAAATCTTGTAATGTTTTTGCTTTAGTCTTTTTGAAAAAACTATTTATTTCTGCCATGAATATAAGACTTTTATTAGTTAAAGTCAAATCTTCATTAAGCCAATCATACCTTTTTAATTTAGTTACTTGTAAACTATTATTTACAAAATTATTTGGTACAATCTTTTCTTTAATACAATGAAGAACATAATACCCATCAGGAGTAATATCTTCTTGCACAAATTTATTAAATATTTCTGTCATTACCAAATTATTTTTTTATGTACACTAATTTTATTAAACAAATCATCTGAAGCCCACTTAGAACCATTATAAGCTGCACTTGCAGGATGTTTTACAAAATATTTTATATTAGTATCATCTGTCATAGATGACCACTCTTCTGCTTTTTTACCCATATAAACATATACAAGCTCAGATTTATTTATATTCAACCAATCTAATAAATATGTAGTAAACGGCCTCCATATATCATAATGGCTACCAATAATACCTATTTCAGTTGTAAGAGCTGTATTAAGCATAAGTACACCTTGATTTGACCATCTTTTAAGATTCAGGTCTTCACTTATAACTTCATTATTATATACAGTTCTATCAACTTCTTGTAAGATAAATCTTAAACTAGGTTGTAATTTATTTGTATTACTACAACTAAATGATATACCATCAGCAACTCCTAATTGTGGATAAGGATCTTGTCCTATTATTACAACTTGAAGATTATCATAAGGACATTCTTCAAATGCTCTAAATACTTGTTTTAATGGTGGTGTAAATTTTTTATCATCATTGCTTAATTCCCATAATTTTGTTAATATATTATCAAAATCTGTACTATAAACAAATGATCTGAAAACTTTGTCCCACCCATTAACTGCAAATTTATTAAATAATTTTTGTTTTATTTCTTGTAAATCCATTTTTTTATTATATTTGTTAAAATATTTTGTTATGCCTATTAAATTAAAACAAATGTCTGATGATGCTCTTGTATCAATTCAAGTAAATAAGAATTATTATGAGATGGTCAAAGGTTTATCATTCTATTTATTTACTTTAATTAAAGTAGATGATAAACATGTTTACTTAAAAGAAATAATTGATAAGAAACCTGAAGAACTAGATGATTTACAAAAAGCATTTTATACAGTTACTCTTTTAATTGCTGAAATTGAACAACAAGCCAAAGCTAATAATTTAATTGTTGAAAAAGAAGTTCTTCAACCAGGAGATGAAGGTTATGTAAATCCTTTAGAACCAACTACTCAAGATTAATATTATATATTCTTCCAATTTCTATACAAGCTTGTATAGTTAACATTATTTCATCTTTAGAACAATCTGCAAAAGATTTACATACTGTTTCTTCACCTGTATTATAGCATAGTCCTGATTGTTCTTTTACTAAAGTTTTCATTTCTTCAAATGTATAACCAGATTCTTTAGCTAATTCTCTTATACATGCATATACTTTTGCAAGTTGTGCAACACTTTTATTACTTGTTGCTAAACCTATAAATATTTCTATTTCCTGACCTTCAGGTAATTTTTCTAGAAATAATTTATAATTTAATTTTGATTTATCATCTAGATAAACTAACTTTCCATTTTCTTTTATTAATTTTGATGTAAACATGATTTTTTTTTATTAAATATAATGATTATATGTCAATTATAAAACAGCCAAGTGCTAAAAAAAGTAATACTAATATTATTTTTGAATATCTTGAAAAGTTTCCTAATGCACCCTCTAAAACTTTAGCTAGAAAAGTATATTCTGAACAATCTGCATTTTTTGAAACATTTGAACATGCTTATAGTAGAATAAGATATTATCGTGGACAAAAAGGTTCACACTTAAGAAAAAAATTAAGTAATAAAAACTCTAAATATATACAAGAATTAAAATCTACATTTATGTCAAATAAATTACAATTACCTGAATCACATACAAAAGTAAGAAATTCATTTACATTTCCAACTGGTTGCAAAAAACTAGGAGTATTTGGAGATGTTCATATACCTTATCATGATAATACTGCTTTAGAAGTAATGTTTAAAAAGTTTGAAGAAGAAAAAGTAGATTCTATATTTATTAACGGAGACTTATTAGACTTTTACCAATTATCTTTTCATGAAAAAGATCCAAGAGAAGTTCATTTTAAAGGTGAGATAGAAGCAGGAAAAGAATTTCTTGCATATATCAGAAGTAGATTCCCGGATATTCCTATTTACTACATTACAGGTAACCATGAAAATAGATTTGAAAGATACTTAAGAATAAAAGCATCTGAACTATTAGACATAGATGAATGTAGACTAGATGTAATACTACATGTTGCAGAATACAGAATAGAATATTTACCATTCAGAAGTAAAGTTGTATTTGGAGATTATACTATAGAGCACGGTGATAAAATACCAGGTGCTGGTGGTGTAGTACCTGCTAGAACACTTTTAATGAGACTTAAATCTAATTCCATAGTAAATCACTTCCATAAGTCTAGTGAGAGTTCTCAGAGAGTTTTTGGAGTAGGAGAACCTACAAATATTAGAGCCTATAGTTTAGGTTGTATGTGTGACTTAGCTCCGGAATATATGGAAATCAATGAATGGAATCATGGTTTCTGTATAATGAGTAAAATTAAAGACAAAGTATCAGTATCTAATTATAAAATAGAAGGTAATACAATAATTTAATGTTTCTACCAATAACTCTCAAAGATAAAGAAGGTTCTTATATTGAACACTTAAATGTGACTCACATAACTAGAACTGCATTTATTAATGTTATGAACCCAGATGCGGGAACTAAAATATATTTAAGAACTGGAGAAGTATTATCTACTATGGTTCCTATGGATATATTACAACAAGAAATTGATGAGTGTTGGAAATCAGCTTCTGCAATGATTATATTTAACATCATTGCAGAAAAAACAAGAGTTCTCTCTGCAAGTGAGGAACCTGATATTATTGATGATTATACTGAGAAATCTTCTTCAACTCAATAATACTTTCTTTTGTAGGAAATAAGGCTGCTGGCCAATCCCAATTCTTAACTTTCCAGTTATCATCTTTAGTTTCATCACTGTCTGTGGAAACTAAATGTAATCCAGGCATTATTAATAATTCATAATAATAGTATTCTTTTTCATTATCACTTTCTTTAGTAGTAACTACTATTTTATCAAAGTTTAATTCTTTTAAGTCATTTTCTGTCATGTTATTTACTATTTAATTTTTTAATGCATTCTTAAACAATGTTGTATTTAATATTTTAGAAGCATAATCTGGAACAAGATCCATATAAACTTTACTTCCTTGACTAAATGCTCCATGTTCTTTAATTCTTTTATTTCTTAAAGACTCTAAAGATAGATATCCAAGATAAAAATTATCTGTATCTTCTGACTTAATCATTTCATTAAGATTTTTAATATCATCATTTTCCATATAACCCATTTCTTTAAGTAAATGCATTTCTGCCATAAATATAAATGGTCTATATACTCCAGAATTTACACCTTTATGATACATATACCATAAATAATTTAATGAATGATTAAGACCTGTAGTATCATTATTCTGTGAAGTCATATTATAATGTTCTTCTGCAATACTATGTAAAAACTTTTTAAATTTCTTAGTAAGTACAATATCATTTGTTGCTGTTTTTTCCATTTAGTCTTCTAAGTTTAAGTTATGTTCATTTAATATCTCTCTTATGGCTTCTCTTATCTTATCAGCCATATCTCTTTCAACTTCTGTAGCTTCTCTTTTTTCAAAAACAGCATACTTTGTTGTGCTTCTGAGTAATTGGTCTAATTCCCACATAGCATTTTTCCATTTATATCCATCTAATGCTGTTCTAACATCACTTTGTTCTTCTACAGAGTCAAACTCCAGTATTATTTTTCCCATTTTTTCTATATTCTATTTCTTTATTCATTAATTCAAGATGCCAATCATCTCCACCATAGTCAAGTACTGCATGTAGGTAGTCGTCATCCATGTCAGCTATAGCTATCCAAGTTAATGGTGTTTCACCATACTTACCTCTGCTACCTCTTACTGCATATTTTCTAACAATTTCAAAGTCATCATCTGCATAGACATAATGAGTTTCAATCTTATCCATGTCCATTGCACCATACCTTTCATACTCGTTACCACCATCTGCCATAGCATCATTGGGGCAACCACAGGTTACATAGTCATGTCTGTGTCTACTTACTAATACCTTGTTACACTCAAGGCATTTTACTGAGTTATATACTATCTGTCTCATCTTATTCTGATTTAAAGGTTTCATTGTAGTATTGCTCAGGATTATATAAATCTCCCTTACCACCTCCTATAACATAGCCAAATGTGTGTGCTTCAGTAATCTGCTCCTTCTCCATTTCTTTGGCTTGTTCAATCAATTCAGAAGTTATAACTCCATTAAAGATAAAATCTCCTTTGACATGAGCTCCTCTTAATTCTTCTATCAACCATTCT